>Ga0208041_1000027_pt1 | contig 221931 bp, 210 predicted proteins | sample AD_SCU002_MetaG_FD_184453 | JGI IMG/M metagenome (GOLD analysis project Ga0208041, IMG submission 184453) | Active sludge microbial communities of municipal wastewater-treating anaerobic digesters from China - AD_SCU002_MetaG (SPAdes) (version 2) | ecosystem: Engineered > Bioreactor >... | reverse complement strand
CATCGCAACTCACACCTGGCGGTGCTCCTGCTCCGGTCCTTCGGACCATCGCAACTCACACCTGGCGGTGCTCCTGCTCCGGTCCTTCGGACCATCGCAACTCACACCTGGCGGTGCTCCTGCTCCAGACGTTCCGTCTGTCGCCAGTCGAAAACCCTTCGGGTTTTCTCACGCTCCGGCTCTACGAGCCGTCGCGACCACCATAATCTCCTGGTACATAGCATCCGCGACGCCCGGGTCCTTTGCCTCGATCATGATCCTGATCATCGGTTCCGTGCCCGATGCCCGCACCAGGGCCCAGGCATTGTCTCTGACAATCTTGATACCGTCAATCTTCTCGATGGTCTCTCCCGAGAACGCCTCTTCGACAGTGCGGACCAGCGCTGTCGGGTCGGCAGTATGGTATTTCTCTTTGATCAGGTGGTATGCGGGAAGTTCATCGAGGATATCCGAGAGTTTTTTGCCGATGTGGCTTGCGAGAACCGCCACCATCATGGCAGCGGTCATGCCCCCATCCCGGCAGAACTGGTGATCGGGGTAGATCAGGCCGCCGTTCCCTTCGCCCCCGAAGGAGACGTTCTTCCCGCCGGCTATCAGTTCGATCATCCTCCTTGCGACGTAGATGCTCCCTACAGGGGTGTAATCGACGGTACAGCCGTGCATCTCTGCAATATCCCGGATCAGCCGGGATGTGGCGACCGGGGTGACGACAAGCCCGCCGGTGTTTCTGGCGCAGACGTAGTCCTCGACCAGGGCGAACTCATAATTCTCTTCTATATAGCGTCCTTTGGTGTCGACGAAGACCGCCCGGTCGGCATCGCCGTCGTGCGCCACCCCGAAGTCGGCGCCTGTGGCGAGAACCATCTCCGAGAGGGGCTGCAGCCCTTCGGGGGTTGGCTCGGGCATCCGGCCCGGGAAGGTGCCGTCGAGCCGGGCGTTGATGGTATGCACCCGGCAGCCCATCCGCGAGAGGATGCTCGGGGTGGTGAGCGCCGCGGGGCCGGAACCAGGGTCGACGACGACGGTCATGCCTTTGCCGATGCCCGGCGGGAAGTAACTTACGACGGCCTCGATGTACTCCTCGAGCCGGTCGGGTGCGGCGGCCTCCCTGCCGACGCAGTCCCAGGGGACGGTATCGAACTCCTCTGCAAAGAACCGCTCCTCGAGCCTGATGATCTCGGCATCAGACATCTCGGTGCCGTCGGCCTCGATGACCTTCACGCCGTTGTACTCGGGCGGGTTGTGTGATGCGGTGATCATCGCGCCGCCGGCAAACTTGTTGGTCTTCACGATATATTGCAGGGCCGGCGTGGGCAGGATTCCCACGTCTACCACGTCGCACCCGGTCATCAGGAGCCCGGCTTTGAGAGCGTGGGTCAGAGCCTCGCCGGATGTTCGCGTATCCCTGCCGACCGCGATGGTGCCCTTCCTCATCGATCCGAGTGCGGCGCCGATCTTGAGGACGAGGGCCGGCGTCATCATCTCGCCGATCACGCCCCGCACACCGTTCGTTCCAAACATCTGTTTTCCGTTACGCATCTTACGTCACTTCTCCACGTCGTGTAATTCCCGCTTGAGCCTGTCAATAGCGTTGCTGGCGGCGGAGAACGCCTCCTGCCTGTGTTCTGCAAGTATAGTAAGATAGGTTATATCTTCTCCGGCATAGAGCCGCCCTTTCCTGTGGTGGAACCGTGCGCCGATGATCCCGGGGACCGCCTCTATCTCACGCAGGATGCTCTCCGTCACGGCGTCGACGCTCTCATCAAAATCCATGTATTCGGTCCGTTCGGTCCCGGTCCACTCCCGGACGATCCCGTTGAACGTAAGGACGGCTCCGGCGTGTGAGACGCCGCACTCGCGCCGGAGCTCCCGTACCTGCCCCTCGACGGTGTAGTAGTCTTCGAACCGGCCGAGTGCGGCGAGCACTTCGTCGACGGTGGGGTTCCTGAGCACGATGTTCTCACTCGGGAGGTCGCCGATCACGACCCTTGGGAACGGCCGGGACTTGAACCCCTCGAGTATGGCATACTCGACCCCGGCATTGCAGAGGGCCTCCAGAGTGGAGTTAAGATCGTTCTCGCGCCGGATGAGAACCGACTTCTCTTCATCGACGCCGCCGGATATAGCAGCCTGTGATTCATAGTATATGGTGGTGTCTTTTCCGGGCTCGAGCAAAAAGCCGTGATGCCCCAGGTGTTTGACCGCCCCGACGGTACCGCGGGCGGAGAGCGCCGTGATAAGGCTCTTTATGAACGTGGTCTTCCCGGCGTTCGAGCGGCCGACAATCTGTATGATCTTCATACTTCTTCCTCTTCTTCCTGACTCTGTGCCTGGTCTTCTTCCTGATCCTGTGGTACTTCCTGTCCATCTTCCTGGCCCGGCCTGGCCTTCAGGATGACTGCCGATGCCTCAGCCACGCCTCGCATTACCTCGGTGATCCGGTCCTCGACGTCGATCTCGTCGTCGAGGTTCAGGCTCGTCCCTTCGACCTCCAGCAGAAACCGGGCGACCTCGCTTGCCTCAAAGAGGATCTCGTCGAGTTCTTCCGCGGTAAAAAAACCGCACATAGCTCCGTAGAAGAATGTGGCCCCTGCCTTCTTTACTTTCTTCTTAAACGAGCTCCGCGCCTGGTTGACTGCCTGCGGGGTGTAGGTGTCGACCATGAACGGACAGAGTTCGGGGAGGTTCTCGCCGATGAATGTCATTTCTGAGCCGCTGGTGGTTTTGAAGTCTGCGCAGAGGCGCGCGATCGCCCACTCGCGGGCGGTGATGTGGGTGTGTTTGCGCAGGAACTGGTTGACCCGTTGGTAGGCGGCGCCGTCTACCTTCTTGAATTTCTGATACTTGTTTGGGTCTTTGATGCTATCAGGCTCTTCCATTTTACCTATCCTCTTGTTGGTTTTGCTATTTCAATAGGGCTGATTGAACGGCGATATCGGGCGGGCTGAGACGGCGGTTGAACGAATCGGTCTTATGCAGGGTTCGGTTATGCCCGGGGCCCTGCAGGACCTGCGATTCCCTCTTGGCCCATAGTGCATATAGCAGCATATGGTTTATGCCTGCCTCTTTGTTCCCGGGGTGGGGGTGCGGATCTGAAACGTTAGATCCGGTTACGTCCCAATCGGGGCATGTTGGGTGGATATTGCGTATCGAGGATCACTTACTGGATGATGCAGACGGCAGCGTGGTGTAGTTAATGGTCAAATTGCAGCGGGCCCTTTGAAACAGGGGCAGGGGTTCCGGTTATCGGGGGGCGGACTGTGGTGGGCCGGCCGCCCATGCCTCACGTGAGAGCGCGGAGACGCGAGTACGGTGGGGGTTGATAAGAATCCCGCCGCGTCCAATCTTCTCATGCTCAGGAGAAATGCTTCCGCCATCCCTCAAACGCGGCTTTATTGTCAAGTGACGTAAGCAGCGGGGCCTCTTGCGGTTTTTGTTGCCGAATCCGGCACATTTGCACCGTTCAGGATTGTGTGGGGCCATTTTCTGAGGCCGGTGCGCCGGCACTCGCTGCAGGCATGGTGCTCTGCCGGATAACTATTCGGAGTTTTGGGATCTTCATATCGCATTTTTGAGCCGGGATCGTATGCCCGCCCATAGTTTCCTTCATCGTTCGGGCTGATCGAACGCCTGGGCCCGTCTGTGCCGGTCATTTATATATGAGCGGGGTCCATGGGCCGCATAGCGCCGATGGTGCTCCCTGATCGTTCACTTTCTCCCCGCGCGGTATGGGATTCATATGCTCAAAAGGGGACGTATTCAACAGGGTCTGCTCCCCGTCCACCCGGGATGGCAGCCCTTTACCTCCTAACGCCAATACCTCCTGCATCACCGGAAATATCTTTTTTTGGCGTCGGGACAAAAATGGCCCTTCTCCCTGCCACCTTCGTTGTCGAAGGGCGGGTCGGGGCCCTTTTTGCCGGCAACTGCTGGAATAACTGCCTGCATCATGGCTTCGCCGGGCCCCGGGCCCATGCAGCATCGGGCGGGGTGCAGATCTCTTCTGAGCAGTCATTTGGATGCACATGTGTGCGATCATAGCCAGCGGCCCTGGCCGGGCTCGGATGGGATTTTTCCGGCGTGCAATTCATTGCGGGGAATAGGCATTTACCGCAATTTTGATATGCTTCATTATTCCACTAATTATACAATGGAAAACGCCTCTTTCTCGGAGTGGCTCGATCGTTTCAGCAGTTACCTCCGGATGCGGAATTATTCGCCCCGGACCATCGAAAAATACCTGCAGACCATTCGGCGCTTCGCCCGATACACCTGGCTCCGGCAGAACTCGGACGAGGTCTCGTTCGATGACGCCGCGTTCGAGACCGCTCCGCTGGATGCGGACGTCAACGTCTCTGCTGCCGTTGTCACCAATTTCTTCTCGTATCTTACGGAGAAGCAGGATTATAAGCCCAAAACCCTCCACCGGATGATCTCGACGCTCTCCTCGTTTTATCGGTATCTCTACGTTCAGGGGGTCGTGGTCGCCGACCCGATGCTCGGGGTGGAGCGGCCCCGGATCAAGAATCAGGAACTGAAATACCTCAAACATAGCCAGGTGATCCGCCTGATCAACACGATCGAGAGCGAGCGCGACCGGCTGATCGTCCGCCTCATCTACGCAACCGGCGTCCGCGTTTCGGAACTCTGTGCGATATGCGTCGAGGACATCGATTTCGAGGAGCAGACCATACGGGTAACGGGTAAGGGTGACAAAATAAGGACCGTTTTCATCGATGAGGAGACGCTTGAGGCGATTAATCGGTTCATCGGCAACAAGATCGAGGGTCCGCTCTTTTTAGGCCAGCAGGGCAACCACATCTCCCCGCGAACCGTCCAGCACCTCTTCAAGCAATACGCTCCTTCCGGGATTACGCCGCATAAAATCCGGCATTCGTACGCGAGCGAGCTCTATCGCCGGTCAAAGAACCTCCGCGTCGTGCAGGAGAACCTGGGGCACTCCTCCATCAAGACGACCGAAATCTACCTGCATACTGACATCGACGAGCGAAAACGCGTTTATCAGCAGTATTTCCCTCTCTCGAACGGGAACGGGGCGGAGTGATCGAGCCCGCCGGGCGATCCGGATAAACCGCATGATGCTATATTGGTGCCGGGCGACACGGGATGCTGGGGTGCGGCCGCGGCCGGTGTGGTTCCCGGTGTCTGCACAGGTTTACCATCCCTGTTCCCACGGTCGGAGGGGCGGCGTATGTATTGAGCCCCTCCGATCTTCGCGGAAAACCCGTCCTGCTCCTCGCGAGAGAGTTTTCCTGTGCCTATCCCCTCTTCTCCCTCCCCTCCGGCAACGCTCAAATCACTGGAGCACCTATCAATCCATATGCGTTACATCGTCACGGGCGGGGCGGGATTCATCGGGTCAAACCTCGCAGAGCGGCTGGCACGCGACGGTCACGAAGTCGTGATTGTCGACGACCTCTCCTCCGGGCGGCGGGAGAACATCGAGCATCTTGCCGATCATCCCCGGGTGGCGTTCTTCGAGGGGAGCGTCACCGATCTCGACTTGCTTGTCGACGCCAGTGCCGGGGCGGACGGCATCTTCCATCAGGCGGCCATCGCCTCGGTTCCCCGCTCCGTTGCAAACCCGCTGGAAACGAACGAGGTGAACGTGACCGGGACCCTGAACATTCTCTGGGCGGCAAAGGAGTGCGGAGTTCCGGCGGTCGTGGCGGCTTCCACTTCAGCGATCTACGGCGACGATCCGGTCTTCCCCAAACGCGAGACGATGGAGCCGAAACCGCTCTCTCCTTATGCGGTCTCGAAACTCGCGGGGGAGTATTACGGGAAGGTTTTTGCCGATCTCTACGGTATCCGGACGGTATTTTTGCGTTACTTCAACGTCTTCGGCCCCCGCCAGGACCCGAACTCCGAGTATGCGGCGGTGATCCCGAAGTTCATCACCCGCCTGCTCGGGGATAAGCCGCCGATCATCTACGGGGATGGGGGGCAGACCCGCGATTTCATCTTTGTCGCCGACGTGGTGCGGGCGAACATTCGGGCGATGGAGGGGGATGCCTCCGGTGTCTTTAACATCGCCGGGGGCAGCAGGATAAATTTGAACCAACTTGCGTCCACCCTCGCGGAGATCACCGGCATACACCACCGGCCGATATACGAACCGCCGCGTCCGGGGGATGTGCGTGACTCGCTCGCCGACATATCCCGGGCCCACGATGCCTTTGGGTTTTCTCCCCGCTGCACACTCAACGAAGGACTCCGCGAGACGGTGGCGTGGTTCCGGGACGGTGGCCGGTAACCGCCCCCACGGGTAGGGACCCGGCTCAAGGCATCCCCTGGGGCGATCCTGTCCCGCCCCGCTTCCGGCGGGATAAGTGCAGGAACTTATATATCGTTACCCCGTAGTAAGGAGTGCGAGGTGCAAGACGTATGCCCCGATTGGTTACACCGGAGATGCCCCGTAAGGGCGATGAGAGAGATGCGTCACGGGCGTACAGCGACATCACCGTGAAGAGTCCGCACGACCCTGCAGCCCTGAACAACAGGGGTGTGGCGCTTGAGAGGCAGGGACGCTACGAGGAGGCTCTGGCCGCGTTCAGTGCGGCGATACTCTCCGACAACGATGACGTCTACGCCTGGAACAACCGGGCGGTGATCCTTGCCCGGCTCGATCGCCACCAGGAAGCGGTGCTTGCATGCAGGCAGGCGCTCGCGATCGACCGGTCGTGCATCTTCGCCTGGGTGACCTACGGTATGGTGCTCGGCAGGCTCGGAAACTACCAGGAGGCCGAGCAGGTCCTTGCGGTGGCAGAGGACCTCGACCCGCAGGCCCGGGCGCTTTACCCCGGAACTTCGACGATGACCCGGGCTTGAGAGAAGGGCGGAATGCTCACTTTTTTGGGAACCAGATGGAGCAGCCGACAGGTCTTCACGCCACCGGATCCCCTGTGGCAGAGGCTCGATACACCTCCGGGTGCGATACGGGCTGCCCCGGCCAGGCATGCACCCCTGCCCGGCCGTCCCGGCTTCGGCCCACCAACACCGCGAGATCGCTCCGGTTCGACAGAACCAATGAGAGAACCTTACGTTTTTATCCCCCTTACCGTAATAGAGATGTACAACCGAGTGCCCTCCGGCACGGAGTCGATCCCATGAAGACGCTCATACTCGCAGGCGGGAGCGGTACCCGCCTCTTCCCGCTCTCAAGGGAACACTACCCGAAACAGTTCATCCCGCTGGTCGACGATGAGTCTCTCTTCCAGAAGACCGTGAAGCGGTCGCTCCTCTTCTCCTCCCCGCAGGAGATCGCGATCGTCACGAACACCGAACACAAGTTCCTGGTCCGGGACCAGCTCGCCGCCATCGGGTGCGACTGCAGGGTCCTCGTGGAGCCGGTGGGCAGAAACACCCTGCCGGCGATCTACTACGGTATTCGGGAGGCCACCCGGGAGGGCGGCTCCGATACCATCGCGGTTCTCCCCTCAGACCACCTGATTACCGCGACCGGACCGTTCCGGGAGGCTTTCCTCCGGGCGGAGCGGCTTAGCAAGGACCACCTGGTGGTCTTCGGGGTGCGGCCGACCTCGCCCCACACCGGATACGGCTATATCCGGCCCGGCGAGCCTCTCGGGGACGGCTCGCTCGTGGATGCCTTCGTCGAAAAGCCGAACCTCTCCACCGCAGAGAGGTATGTCTCCGACGGCTATCTCTGGAATTCCGGCATGTTCTGTTTCGATGCCGGCCTCTTCCTTGCCGAGTGCAAGACGTGCGCACCGGAGGTGGCCCGGGCGTTCGAGCAGCCCCTCGAGGAGGCGTACAGTGCAGCCCCCGCCCTCTCCATCGATTACGGGATCATGGAGAAGACCCGGCGTGCGGCGGTCGTGCCGCTTGAATGCGACTGGAGCGACGTGGGGAACTTCGACGCACTTTATACCGCCCTCCAGAAGAACAGCGATGCGAATGCGGTCCGGGGCGAGCACATCGGGATTGACTCCTCCGAGAACCTGATCCTTGCAGACCGTCTGGTCGCCACCGTCGGCGTTCACAACCTTGCCATCGTCGAGACGAAGGACGCGATCCTGGTCGCCGCCAGGGATGAAGCCCAGCGGGTGGGCGAGATCGCAAAAGCCCTCCGCGAGAAGGGGGACTCGCGTGCCCTCTTCCACACGCAGGTTCACCGGCCCTGGGGCTCCTACACGAACCTGGAGGAGGGGCAGTCGTATAAGATCAAGCGGGTCACTGTCCCCCCGAAACGGCGGCTATCGCTGCAGATGCACCATCATCGCTCCGAGCACTGGGTGGTCGTCACCGGGTGTGCCGAGGTGACGATCGGAAACGTTACCTCACTTCTGCGGAACGGCGAGTCAACCTTCGTTCCGGCGGGGACCGTTCATAGGCTCGCGAACCCCGGCCTCCTGCCGCTTGAGTTGATCGAGGTCCAGATCGGAGAGTACACCGGCGAGGACGATATCGTCAGGTTCGAGGACGATTTCGAGCGGGCGTGAGCGGATGGAGGCTCCTCCCTCCCCCCGTCAGTCCGCGACCAAACCGATATAATCCTGCGATACATAGAATATAGGAAGCCGATGCCGCGGGTATCGGCGGTTTGGGTTTCTCGTACCCCCGTAGTGTAGTGGTCAATCATGCAGGACTTTGGATCCGGCGACGGCGGTTCGAATCCGCCCGGGGGTATCAGGGCGTGGAGTTCGATACCCACGCCACTATTTTATGCGCCGCCTAGGGAGTATTGTTCATCCACATAAGATAATACACATGAGTATTTCGCAGTCGCCCTCATCTTGTTCGGCGGCGAAACCGGAAGGGATTTCCTGGCGTATGGCGAGCATACGAGAATGACCCATCTCTCTCCTCTCCGGATCGCCCCCTGCGGCATAAACTGCGGGCTCTGCATCGGCTACCTGCGGGAGAAAAACAGGTGCCCGGGCTGCCGGACGGATGATGCCGGCGGGCTGAACGCGTATTGCGCCCGATGCAGGATCCGGCAGTGCGAAGACCGTACGGGGGAGTACTGCTACGAGTGCGCCGGATATCCCTGCAAGCGGCTGAAACACCTGGACAAGCGCTACACGAAATACCGGACGAGCGTGCTTGACAACCTGCGCGAGATATGGGAGCGGGGAGTCGCAGAGTTCGTCGAACAGGAGAAGGCCCGCTGGACTTGCCCGCAGTGCGGGCATACCCTCAGCATGCACAGGGATCGCTGCCTGCACTGCGGCCGGACATGGTGAGGGGGAGGATCTCCCGCACTGCCGCCGGTTCCTTTTGTATCTTGCCAGGACTTCGCATACCTGCCCTGTACCTCAATGAACTCCGAAGACGGACGAGAACGGGTAACCGGGTTCATCACGAACGGAAATGCGGTATCGGCCCATGCTGCCGCCCCTGCCTGGACGGGCCCGGTGCCGTCGATACCTTTTTTGCGCTCGATATCACCCGCCCTCCCGGTGCCATCGAGCATGACCGAGGTTGACACGAGGATACGATCAATTCATGCCCGCGAGATACTGGACTCGCGGGGGAACCCGACCGTCGAAGTGGATGTCACACTCGCCGGCGGGGCGTCCGGGCGTGCCGCGACTCCGTCCGGCGCATCGACCGGCAAACACGAAGCCATCGAGCTCCGGGACGGCGTAAAAGATCGTTACGGCGGCAAAGGGGTGGAGAGACCCGTTACCCGGGTCAACGGCGAGATTGCCGTTACCCTGCAGGGCATGGACGCCCTCGATCAGGCGGCGGTGGACGAGGCGCTCATCGATCTCGACGGAACACCGAACAAGCGGAACCTGGGCGCCAACGCCACGCTTGCGGTCTCCATGGCCGTCGCCCGTGCGGCCGCCGCTGCAGAGGATCTCTGGCTCTGGGAGTACCTGGGAGACCCGTTAAAGCCGCTCCTTCCCGTCCCGATGATGAACATCCTCAACGGCGGTGTTCACGCCAACTGGCAGGGCCCGGACTTCCAGGAGTACATGATCGCCCCCTACGGCGCTCCGAGCGTCGTTGAAGCGGTCCGGTGGGGGAGCGAGACCTACCATGCGCTCAAAGATATCCTCAAGGCGCGGGGTTACACGACCGGTGTCGGCGATGAAGGCGGGTTCGCCCCTGCAGTCTCCACGAACACCGAGCCGCTCGACCTGATCGTGGAGGCGATCGAACGTGCCGGGTATGCGCCCGGTCAGGAGATCGGGATCGCTCTTGACCCGGCGTCGAGCGCGTTTTTCAGCGACGATGTCTACAACCTCAGGACAGAAGGGCTGACCCTGACCGCTGCCGAGATGGTGGACCGGTACCGCGACCTTGTGGCGGCATACCCGATCATCGTCATCGAGGACGGCCTTGCCGAGGACGACTGGGACGGCTGGCGGCTACTGACCAAAACAATCGGCGATCGGGTGGAACTCGTCGGTGACGACCTCTTCGTCACGAACGTCGATCGGATCGATATGGGTATCCGGAAGGGGGCCGCCAACGCCGTCCTGATCAAGCCCAACCAGATCGGCACCGTCACCGAGACTATTGCCGCGGTGCATCTCGCGCAGCAGCAGCAGTGGGGTGCGATGGTCTCCCACCGGAGCGGCGAGACCATCGATACGTTCATCGCCGACTTCACCGTCGCCATGCAGACGGGCCACCTCAAGACCGGTGCACCGGCACGGGGTGAGCGGGTGGAGAAGTACAACCAGCTCATCAGGATCGAAGAGGCGGCCGGGGATACGGCCCGGTATGCCGGACGGAGCGGGTTTGTCCGGTAAGGTGGCGCCGATCGGATCTTGAACCGGGGCGAAGTATGGCCGCATGTCCGTGCTGTGGGGCGGAACTGAACCGCTACAAGCGAATTGTCGCCTTCGGAAAGGGGAACCTTCGTACCGAGACCGTCCTCTGCTGCCGCTATTGCCGGTGGCAGGGGACGTGCCGGGAGTACACAACGTTATGTTCGAACTCCGTGCAGATGTAACCCGGACTCTATTTCAGGCGCACCGTTAGAGGCTGGAGACCCGGGGGGGCAGCCTTCACTCCTGCCAGGGGTCCCGCTCTCTGATATACTCCTTCAGCCGGCCGGCATTGGGTGATGCCACCATGACCGTTTTGTAGTCCAGGATCTGGTTGTTCAGGTACTGGAGGGTGAGGAGATCCTCGCCGGTGGAGGTGAGGTGCAGTCCGGCAAAGAAGAAGCCGAGGTTCTCGATCGCGCCCGCTACGGCAGCGGTTGCCGGAGCGGTGAGCGGGAGGTGGATGTAGACAGCCTCGAGGCGTCCGGCACGGAGGCGGCCGAGTTCGCGCCTGAGCCGGGGAATGAGATCGGTGCCGATGGACCGGATATGGACCTGAGCCGTCTGGTAAGTCTCTTCGACGGTGATAGAGTATTCGCTCTTCTCCGGAAGGCCGGCTGATGCATCGCCGATCCCGAAGGGCGGGTGCACGCCGAGGTGATCGTAGATCTCTCGTATTATGCCGGCATGGTGCTCCGGTGGGTAGAGGACCGGGTGCTCCGGCGGTGAGAGGTAGCGGAAGACTGCAAGGATGCTCTCCCTGACCCGGTTCTCATCGGCTATCCCGGTGAACCGGAGCGGGGTGTAACGGGAGAGGAGGAGGGCGCACTCGCTCATCCCGAAGGCCCGGGCCGACCGCTGCGAGTAAAGATGGGTGCAGACCGCCTGCCCGGAGAGCGCTGCCAGGTGCCGGCGTTCGGCCTCGGCAACGACGGTTGCCATCAGGTCCGAGAAGACTCGCCGGCTCCGGTAGGGCGGGTTCACGAACCCGAGCGCGATCTCGGCTACACCGGGGTCGTCGTAGAAGAGGAGCCCGGCATGACCGACCACGGTATCCCCATCGACCGCGACGAACGAGATAAGGTCACCCGATCGGATCAGGGCTTTGAGCACGTCCGGATGGTAGACCTTCTCATAGCCGTAGGAGTAGCCGTAACTGAAGTAAGCGCATCGTGAGATCTCCACCGCCTCATCGGGCAGGGTCGGGCGGATCAGCACGGATCCGGAGGAAGCGGGCGGCACCGGAGAGCGGGAGGAGTGCGTGGATTCTCTGCAGCCCTTCGCCAGCAGGGTCTCCTTCCCGGCCCAGCCCCTGTTTGTAAAGGCGATCCGATCCATGACCGCCCGGCACCGGGGCAGTGCCGGAGGAGCGGTCTCCGGGTCGAAAGGGATGCCGTGTTCGATGATCCGCACCTCAAGCCGGTCGGCGTTGATCGAGCAGGTGAGCGTGATCTCGCCCTCCGTGTTCGGCGGGAATGCGTGGCCGATGATCCAGAGCACCGCTTCCTCGACGCCGAGGGCTACCTCCTTGATCGTGCCGGCGGGAAGACCGGCAAGGGATGCCATCCGCGAGACCGCTGATCGAACAATCCCGAGAAACGCCGGATCGTTAGGGATGATCACCTGTACCTGCTGTTCCATCTGTGATGGAGATTTATAGTGGAAGGTCTTGAAGGTAGTGTACTTAGAACAGGTCGTGAAAGCGGGTTATTTTTGTATCTAGGAGTGTATTTTTCCTTCTCGGCCGGAGAGGCGGAGAAAGCCCCGCTCATCCAGCGGTTATTGTTTTCATCCGGCTACTATCAGGTATGGCCGGCATGCCCGCCTATGGAGGTGAGCCGGAGAACCCGTCGTGCAGTATCCTCTTCCTGCCTGAGGCGGTGAGAGTGAACAACCCCCGGGACGTTACCGTTGTTCTGCCGCCCTGCAACTCATGCACGTTGCATAGAATTCTTAAGGTCTCCCTTCCCAGATCAGGGACGACAATGGAAAGCGCTGCTTTATCTATCGAGTTCCAGATGAGCCTCCTCCTCTTCCTCGCGCTCGCTGGATACCTTGTGGCATCCCGGATCAACCAGTCGGCGACGATCGGGGCGATTCTTGTGGGGGTTCTGGTCGGACCGAGCGCGCTCGGCCTGATCACCTACACGGACTTCGTCGCGAGTCTGGCACATCTCGGGGCGATCATCCTTCTCTTCGTCATAGGCTTCGAGTTTAATATCAAGGACATCGTTGATCCGCGCTACGGCGTTATCGCCCTCCTCGGCGTGGTCATCCCCTGGATAGGCGGCTACTTCACTGCCGTCTTCTTCGGGTTCGACTTTACAAGTGCGGTCTTCATCGGTACAGCGCTGACAGCAACCAGCATCGCGATCACTGCAAATGTCCTCAAAGAGATCGGCGTTCTCCAGATCCCTGCCGCGAAGGCGATAATCGGTGCTGCAGTCATCGACGATGTTCTCTCCCTGCTCGTGCTTGCCGTCACCACTGACCTGGTGGTCGGCGGGGATGTCTCGGTGACATCCGTTGCTCTGATTCTGGCCAAGTCCTTTGGGTTCATCGCTGTTGCCGGTGCCATCGGATACTTCGCCATACGGAAACTCATCCAGCGGATGGATGCAACGCCCCTGGCGCGGAAGTATCCGGAATTCGTCTTTATCTTCGCCATGATGGTGGCGTTCCTGTATGCGATGTTCGCGAGCCTCGTGGGCCTATCGGGTATCATCGGCGCATTCCTCGCCGGGGTCGCCTTCGCCGGGGTCAAACTCCAGCAGAGCAAGGGCGTCCACGAGGGTGCCGAGTACTTCCAGATCGTCTTCGCCTCGATTTTCTTCGTATCCCTCGGGATCCTCGCGGATGTTCGTGCGCTCACCTCCGACATGCTCCTCTTCCTGGTGGCGCTGACCCTGGTCGCCATCGTCACCAAGGTCATCGGGTGCGCTCTCCCTGCCCGGGCGATGGGGATATGCCGCGAGGACTCTCTCATCATCGGGTTCGGGATGGCGCCGCGAGGCGAAGTGGCGATGATCGTCGCCCTGATCGGGCTGGACTCGGGGCTCATCGGCCAGGGGGTCTTTGTCACCATCGTTTTGATGAGCCTGCTGACCACCATCGTCACGCCGATCGTCTATCGGAACTGGTTCTTCAAGGGCGCGTACTGCGCCGTGGAGTGATGCAGGCGATGGGCCTGCACACGCATCTCTCCCCTCTTTTGCAGTAAAAAAGAACGGCGAAACCGTGAGGTCCTGCTTCACCAGGCTTCCGGAAACGCCATGTTGGTGTAGATGTCCTCGAGGCGCGCCTTGTGGCCCCGCTCCATCGCGGCAAGGCTCTCGAACAACTCCATCTGCTCCGGGTCCACGCTGAGGCTCGCAAGCTGTGTGTACATTTGCATCGCGTCGAGTTCTTTTCTGATCGCGATGACGAGGCCGTCGAGCGGCTTTAAGTCGGCGGAGAGCGGCGGGGTATCGAGCGTTTGGGCGACCTTGTAGTCCCGCTGCGTGTTGAATCCGAGTTTTGCGGGTTCTTTCAGGAGAAAAGCCTCAAGGGTCTTTCGATGTTTGCTCTCTTCCCCGGCAAGCTCGTTGAAGAGGTTTTTCAGGTTTTCGTCCGTGACCTTCTCCCTGACCGTGCGGTAGAAGGTGTATGCCTCGATCTCGCGGTCGATGGCATTCGATATGATGGAACGGTATTCTTCGGTGTCCATGACTTCATGCACCGGTGGGACAGTAGCATCCGGGGCTTTTAAACCTTGTCAGCGGCGGGGTTTGGTGGGGTGTTGGCAAGGCATGTCTGTGGTGTGGCGGGGTGGGGGAAATATTCTCGTGATATTGGCTGTGAGGCGAGAACATTGGCAGATACGAGGAGACAGGGGAGGGGGGATGCCCCCCCTCCCCGTCAGCCCCTCCCCCGATGGCGATATCCCCACGGTCCACTGCAGTGGAACCCTCCTTATACCGTTGCATTGGCAATCACAGCCACCCGCTTCCTGACCTTGCTTCACTGAACCAAACCACGATCAGTGGAGATTTGAGCAGCCTCTGCCTGGTTAACCCTCATCGAGAAAGCATGCAGTCGTAAAGAATCCTGAACTGCAGGACACTGTGCAGAAGAAAATCTAAAAAAATGGATTTAAATAAACCGGGGCTTCCGCGAGAGAAGCTTCGGCGTATAGATCTGCCGGAAGGGCTTTCCGGCGGTCTCCAGTTTCACCGCCTGGATGAGTTCGTTCTCGATCATCGACTCCTTGTAGGGTTTCTTCTTCTCCGAGAGCTTCCGGATGGTGACCATAAGCCGGCCGGTCTCGGCCTCCTGATCGCCGATCACCGCGACGTAGGGCACCCAGTCCATGCCCGCCTCGCGGACCTTCTTGTTCACGCTCTCGTCCCGGTCATCAACGTCCGCCCGGATGCCGGCCGCGTTCAGCCGGGTGCCGATCTCTTCCGCGAAACAGACGTGTCGCTCCGCCACCGGCACCAGCCTGACCTGGGTCGGGGCAAGCCAGGTCGGGAACGAGGGGACATCCTGGGCCGCAGTGCCCTCGAGCATCGCGCAGATCACCCGCTCGATCGAGCCCGTCGGCGAGCAGTGGAGGATCGGGGGGTGGATCTCCGTCCCGTCGGGGGCGTAGTACTTGATATCGAACCGGTCGGCGCTCTCGACGTCGATCTGGACGGTCGGGTTCTCGATGGGCCTCCCCTGCGCATCGATCGCCGCGAGGTCGACTTTAGCAATCCAGTAGTGGGTCCGCTCCGAGAGCACCTCGATCAGCATCGGCACGCCCGACTTCGCGACGATCCCCCTCACCCAGAGTTCGTACTGGTCGAAGAAGTCGCGGGTGCACCGGAAAACCCCGACGAGCGGGGTCTCGAGATCCTCGCCGCTCTTCCAGCCCATCGCGAGCTGCTCCTCGAACGCCGCGAGCGCACCGTCCACGTCACGGCAGAGGGTGTGCATATCGGGCATCGTGAATGCGCGCAGACGCTTCAGCCCGATCACCTCGCCCTTCTGCTCGTGGCGGAAGGAGTAGGTCGAGAGCTCGTAGAGTTTCATCGGGAGGGTGTTCGGGGAGATGTGCATGTCGTGCATGATGGAAAACATCCCGAAACACGCCGCGAACCGGAGCATCATGTCGCGGTTGCCGCTCTTGAACCGGTACTGCCGCTCCCCGAACTTGGCGGCGTGCTCCGCGATCGCCTTGTCGCCGAGGTCGTACATCACCGGGGTCTCCACCGGCATCCCGCCGTAGTCGAGCACTCGTGCAAGGACATAGTCGGAAAGAAGGTCACGGATCAGCTTGCCCCGGGGCATCCAGCGGTGGTGCCCGACGTCCGAGCGCGGCTCGTACTCCACGAGTTCCTTCGCACGCATCAGGTCGACATGCACCGGCTCGCCCCCTTCCTGCGTCGGGTATCCGAGTTCCTTCCGGATCAGGGCCGCGAAGGGGGTCTCCTCCTTCGCGTAGTCGGCCGCGTCTTTGCGGTCCCCCTCGGGGGTGATGACGAAGAACTCGTGCTCGATCTGCTTCTTAGGCGCCGGCGCTCCCTCCCCCGGGACGATCGTCCGCGAGAGTTCGGAGAGGGGGTGTCCCTTGCAGGAGAGCGAGAATGCCTTGTACCAGCCAAACGGCGCCCTCTTTACGATCAATCCTTTCATGCCGGCGAGAGCCACCTCGATCCCCTTAAGGGCGCTCACCGCCGCCTCCGGTGATGCAAGGTCGGACGAGAGGTGGGCGTAGGGGTAAATCATGATATTGGTGGTGCCGAGCTGCCGGGCGGTGGCAGCAATCTCGTCCGCTGCCTGCCGGACGGAGTCCTCGATATTCTCTTCGTCAACGGACTCTACCGCGCAGAAGACGGCCAGCGCCTCGTCGAGGGCGTCTTTCGGGACGACGACCTCTTCGGCGACCTTTGTCTTCTTCTGTGTCTCGTATTCGATATGGTCTGAATGAATCAGGAGAAGTCGCATGGTTTATCTCCAGTTGAATCGTTCAATATCTGTTTTCCTGCTATATAGTGCATGACACTTAAGGAGCGGCAGTAAGCCGGCGTCCTCCCACATCTCCGCCGTGGTGCGACGGGAGATGTTCGCAGCACTACTCCTCCGCGCGGCGCGCGTTCTCATGGTAGCGGGAGAGGGTCGCCTGCCGCTGGTCCATGTACTTCGCGTCCTGCTTCATGTTATACGGGCGCGCGGCGCGGTCCGTACGGTAGAAGACCAGCTGCCCGATCGGCATCCCCGCGTAGACCTTGACCGGCCGGGAGTTCACGTTGCACATCTCGAGCGTGATCGTCCCCCTAAACCCTGCGTCGATCCAGCCCCCCGTCTGGTGGAGCTCGACACCGAGGCGCGCGATGCTGCTCTTCCCCTCGATGCTCGCGACGATGTCATCGGGGAGTTCGATCGTTTCAAGCGTCTCAGCGAGGAGGAACTGTCCCGGTGCGAGGACTATTGAGTCAGCCACCGTCTCTTCGGTCTCTCTGCAGACGGTCTCTCTGTCATAGGGGTCGATCACGGTCTCCCCCGGAACGTACCAGACAAAGTGCGAACCGAGCCTGATGTCCAGGGAGTTGGGCTGGATCAGGGCGGGTTCGAAGGGATCTACCCGGATGTGCCCGCGCCTGATGCGGTCTTCTATCTGCCAGTCGACAAGAATCATTCCAATACATCTCTCCCGCAAGTTATTCTTTGTTTTCGAGATGCCACTCCGTCCGGCGCATCAGCCCATGAAGCGTGCTTGCCTCGCGGATGGTCAGTTTCGTCCGGCCGAGTATGCGGCGGATCAGGGTCATCGTGTTCTCCCGCTTGAAGTCCGGGTGGTCGATCCGGTCGAGAAACGCGTCGATGTGCCGGTAGAGCGAGTCCATCTCGACGGGGCTCGCGAGCGGGTAGGTCCCGCGCGGCAGGTTCGCGAGTTCGTAGCAGAGGATGCCCACTGCATGGGAGAGATTGAGAATAGGATAGATCTCCGATGTCGGGATGGTGCAGATGAGGTTTGCCCGTTTGAGTTCGGTGTTCGCGAGCCCCCAGTTCTCCCGCCCGAAGAGGATCGCGACCGTCCCGTCGATGTCGCCGACGATCTCCCTGACCTCCGCCGGCGCGTAGTAGGGCATCCGCATCGGGGTGCAGACCGACTTGCTCACTTCGCCGGTCGTCGCGACCACGAAGTCGAACTCTCGGTAAACCTCGTCGACCGTCATGCGGCGGGCGCTCTCGAGAACATCGCGGGCGTGGGAGGCGCGCATGATCGCGTCGTCGCCGAGCGCGCAGGGGTTGACGAGAACCAGCCGGGTGAACCCGAAGTTCTTCATCACCCGGGCGGTAAACCCGACGTTCCCCTCGTAGAGGGGTTCGATCAGGACGATTGAAATCTCGGGCATGCCTTCACTGTACCGCCCGGACCGTCGCCCGGAGCGCATCGATCCCTTCCTCGTAGACCGCGTTCCCGACGACGATCGTGTCGGCAAAGCGGCCCATCTCCGCCGCCTGCTCCGCCGAACGGATCCCGCCGCCGTAGTAGAGGATGGCGTGCTCGACCGCCTCAGACGCCGCCTGCACGATTGCGGGATCCCCGTAGGTTCCGCTGTACTCAATGTAAACGATCGGGAACCGGAAGTAGCGGTCCGCCACCTCCGCGTACGCGGCTACGTCCCCGGCCGAGAGGCTGCAGTCCGCCCCTGTCACCCGCCCGACGGCGGAGTTCGGGTTGAGGACGATGTAGGCCTCGGGGACCACCATCTCCCAGTCGACGCTGCTCGCGTGGCGGAGCCAGGCGTAGTGCTTCCCGACGACCCAGCGGACGTCGCTTGCGTTCATCACGCTCGGCACGAAGAGGTGGTCGATTCCCCCGTCGAATATAGCGCAGTCGGGGCTCGCCGGTTCCACGACCAGCGGCAGCCCGTAGGCGGCGACCAGATCCAGGAGTTCATGGAGGTTCTCCCGCGTCACGTTCAGCGTGCCCGAGAGCATCAGGGCGTCGGTCCCGCTCGTCGCGATCTCCTCGACGGCTCCCTCGGGGAGGCGTTTATCGGGGTCAAGCTTCGTCACATGTGCCCAGGTCTTCCAGTTCGCGTGCATGGTGTCACTTCAGGTGGCCGATATAGTCGTGGAGTCTGGCCTTCTGGATACCGGTGATGGAGGAGACCTTCTCCGGGTCGGCAACACGGAGCGTTGCGGCGTCGTAGATGCCTGCAAGGTAGAGCCTCTCCACGGTCGCTTCCCCGACGCCGGGGATCTCCAGGAGTTCTTTTCGCCCGCGCTCAAACATTGTCTTCGAGATTTTTGGTGGGGCGGGGCGCCCGAGGTGCCTGCAGACCATATCCACATGTTTATGTACGGTCTCCGGATTAATGCCGGTTTTGCTTGCAAGGTAAGGGATGGGGAGGTAACAGAGGTCGTCGGGACTTGAGACGCCTCCTGCCTGATACTTCTTCAGGCTGACCGCGGGGACCCCGGCCTCGCGGAGGGCGCGCTCGTTGCAGAGCCCGCGGGCTGCGTCCAGGAGTTCGGTTCCGGCAGCCTCGGGGATACCCGCTTTCTTGAGCGCCGCAACGTCGGCCAGCGAGAGCGCGTGGATATCCCCGATCCCCTGTTCGAGAAGATTCCGGATGATCTTCGCGTGGCTCCGCCCCTTTCTCGGCGGGACGATTCTGCGGACGAACTTCCTGAGTTCTGAGCGGCGCCGGAGGATCTCGAGCGCGCCCTCTGCCTCTTCTATGAGTTGTCCGGCCTCTCCTGCGTCGACGCCGGCAACCTCTGCGAGTTCTTCGGGCTGCATGCCCGCGATCTCGGAGACCGTGTAGATATGGTGCGCGTGCAGGCGCTGCATGAGGTCGTCGGTCATCGAGGGCATCATCCGGAGCGCCTCGGCGTTCGAGGCGATGTGGGTGCAGAGCGGGCAGCCTATGTCCCATGGGCGGGCGCCCTTCCTGATCAGGCGGACGTGGGCGAGGTTGTGCTCCTTGCAGGCCTCTTCAACCCGGATTGCCTTGCCCCAGGTGCTGCCGGGCAGGCTGATGTTGAACCGGCATTCCGGGTAGCCGGTGCAGCCGATGAACTGTGAGACGCCGATGTGGCGTATCCGGAGATCGTGGCCGCAGGCGGGGCAGGTCCCGACGGTATGCTCCTCGGCGGTCTGCTCCATGATCTCGGTGCCGATCTCCGACTCGTGCGCCTCGAGTTTGTCGAAGACCTTATGAAGCATCTCGCGGGATTCAGTGACGACGTCGTCGCGGGAGCGCCGGCTCTGCTTGATGAGCTGCATGTGCTCCTCAAGCGTCCGGGTCATCTCCGGCTCCGTGATCGTCTCGGCGTGGTTGTCGAGTGCGTCGATGACGGCTCTCCCGACGAGCGTCGGGCGGAGCGGGTTCCCCTCCACGTAGCGGCGGGAGACGAGTTTGCCGATCACCTCGTGCCGGGTGCTCTTTGTGCCGAGGCCGAGTTCCTCCATCACCTGGATGAGCCGGCTCTGGGAGTAGCGCGCCGGCGGCTGCGTCTCCTTCTCCTCGAGGTTCACCTTCTTGATCGGCAGCCTCTCACCGGGGGCGAGCGCCGGGAGGATGTTCTCCTTCGCCTCCGAGTAGGGGTAGATCCGGCGCCACCCGGCGTAGAGGAGCCTGCCGCCCGTGGCCTTGTAGGGCTCGCCGGACGCGTCGAAGGTGCACCTCGTGGTCGCCCAGCTGGCGTCGGGGGAAAGGGTTGCGAGGAACCGCCGCACGACAAGTTCGTAGACCTTCCACCGGTCCTGTCCGAGGGCCTCGCGGGTCGCGGAGCCCGTCGGGTGAATCGGCGGGTGGTCAGTGCTCTCCTTCTTGCCCCGGGTCGGGACGGGCCGCCGGTTCTGCTGCACCCAGGCGACGTCCTTATCGAATACTCCTCCTTTGAGGGTATTGAGGATCCCGTTCAGGTTCAGCGACTTCGGGTAGACCGTGTTGTCGGTCCTCGGGTAGGAGATGTACCCGTTCATGTAGAGGTCTTCGGCGATCCGCATCGCGTTTGCTGCGGAGAGGCCCAGACGGCTCGCCGCGACGATGAAGGTCGTGGTGTCGAACGGCGTCGGCGCCCGGTCGGCCTTCTGTCCCTCTTTGACGTCCGTGACGACGAGCGGCTCCTTTGTCCCCTTCTTTGCGGCGAGGGCCGCATCGTGGTCGGTGAACCGCCCGGCGGTGTGCCGCGCCTCGATCGCTACACCGTCCTTCTCGGTTTCAAGCGAGAGCATCCAGTAGGTCTGGGGGACGAAGTTCTCAATCTCGCGTTCCCGGTCAACGATCATGGCGAGCGTCGGGCTCTGGACCCGGCCGACGGAGAGGATATTCTTGCCGCCCCGCCGTGCCGCGAGGCTGATGAACCGGGTCAGCGACGCCCCCCACATCAGGTCGACCGTCTGGCGGGCCTCCCCGGCGGCCGCGAGGTCGAAGTCGAGGTCGGTCAGGCTCTCAAACGCGGAGCGGATCTCCGCCGGGGTTATCGCGGAGAACCGGGCACGGTTGATCTGGACGTTGGGGTTCACCGCGCGGACAAGCTCGTAGGCCTCTTTGCCGATCAGTTCTCCTTCGGTATCGTAATCGGTCGCGATGGTGATGAGGTCAGCCTTCTTCGAGAGTTTCTGGATGAGGTTGACAATCTTCTTCTCGGTCGGCTTCTTGACGGTGCCTGCGTCGATGAGGCTCCGCGGCGTATGGGTTTCGCTCCGCCAGTTCGTGTAGCCGGGCTCGAAGTCCACCTCGACCACATGCCCTTTGAGGCCGACGACCGTCTTCGTGTCAAAGGAGTAGGTGGATACACTTCCGTCTTTCTTTGCCCTCACCTTCTCGCTGCCGGCGAGGATCTGCGCGATCCGGTTTGCCGAGATGTTCTTCTCTGCGATGATCAAATGCACTGCGGATTACACCCCGCCTGTATCAATGTACTCGGATACGATGCGGCCGAGTTCCCGCGGGTCCGCCCGCCCGCGGGTCTCCTTCATCACCTGCCCCACGAGGAAGTTCAGGGCTCCCTTCTTGCCGGTCCGGTAGTCCTCCACAGCCTGCGGGTTTGCGGTGACCACCTTCTCGACGACCTGCGTGAACTCGTCTCCCGTGGCCCTGGCGAGCCCCTCGCGCTCTACGATCACGGCGGGAGGTTCGCAGGGTTTGCCGGCGGCGCAGGCATCGAGCATCTCCCGTAGGACCTGGACGCCGGCTGTATCGGTGATCGTCTTCGATTTGAGGAGCTCGAGGAGTTCCACGATGCGTTCGGCCGGGACGGCGGCGATGCCCATGTCGCGGTAGTTGAGTTCCCCGAGGAGCGTGTCGGCCACCCAGGTGGCGGCGAGGACGGGATCGACATGAGCGACCGCCTCATAAAAGTCGGCGAGTTTCGGGTCGCCGGTCAGCGTCCGGGCGTGGTTGAGCGATATGCCGTACTGCGCCATGAACCGGTTCTTCCGGGCGACGGGAAGCTCGGGGAGGTCGATCGCCGCGACCCGGTCGGCGACGCGGAGCGGCCGGAGGTCCGGCTCGGGGAAGTAGCGGTAGTCGTGCTCCTCCTCCTTGCTGCGGGCGGATGTGGTGATCCCGCGCCCTTCCATGAAGTGCCGGGTCTCTCGCGTCACCTTCTGGCCGCGCCGGAGCAGGTTCTTCTGCCGGGTCACCTCGAAGGTGAGGGCTTTCTCGACGCCCTTGTAGGAGGAGATGTTTTTGACCTCGACCCGTTCGGAGCCCTCGAGGGATATGTTTGCGTCCACACGGAGGCCGCCCTCCCGCTCGCCGTCGAAGACGCTGAGGTACTCGAGGATCGTCCGGAGTTTGTTCAGGAACCGGCGTGCCTCCTGCGGGGAGCGCATGTCCGGTTCGGTGACGATCTCGAGGAGCGGGATACCCGACCGGTTGTAGTCGACGAGCGAGTACTTCGAACCGCCCGCAACGTGGACGAGCCTCCCCGGGTCCTCTTCGAGGTGTACCCGGGTGATCCGGACGATCTTCTCGTGCCCCTCGTCGTCCTCGATCTCGACCGTCCCTTCGACCGCGAGCGGCTTGTCGTACTGCGTGATCTGGTAGGCCTTCGGGAGGTCGGGGTAGAAGTAGTTCTTCCGGGCGAACTCCGACTCTTCCGGAACCTTCATATCGAGGGCTTTTGCGACCTTCAGGCCGTACTCGACCGCCTTTCTGTTGATGCGCGGGAGCGCTCCGGGGAGGCCGAGACAGACCGGACAGCAGTGGGTGTTCGGCTCGTCGTCGCGGTAGTCCGTCGAGCACCCGCAGAAGAGTTTTGTCGCGGTCGAGAGCTGGACGTGGATCTCGAGCCCGACGATCGTCTTCATGCCCTCACCTCCTGCTCGTAGGCATAGGCAGCGTCGACGACGCGCTCGTCCTCGAACTGCCTTCCCATCAACTGGAGGCCCACGGGGAGGCCGTCCACCTTACCGCACGGGACGGATATCGCCGGGATCCCGGCGAGGTTCGCCGGCACCGTGAGGATGTCAGAGAGGTACATCGAGAGCGGGTCGGACTTCTCGCCGAGACGGAATGCGACCGTCGGCATCGTCGGGCCGGCGATGACGTCCGCGTCGCGGAACGCCCGCTCGAAGTCCTCTCTGATATTCCTGCGGGCAATCTGCGCCTTCGCGTAGTAGCGGCCGGCATAACCTGCGGAGAGCGCGAAGGTTCCGAGCATGATCCGGCGCCGGACCTCGGTGCCGAACATCTCCTGCCGCAGGTCCTGGTAGGCCTCGTGCCAGGATTTCCTGGTGTCGACCGCCGGGCCGTAGCGGACGCCGTCGAACCGGGCGAGGTTCGAGGAGGCTTCGCTCGTGCAGATGACGTAGTAGGCCGCGAGCGCGTGCCGCATGCCGGGGATGCTCACCGGGACGGTCTCGGCCCCGAGCCCCTCAAGGACTCCGATGGCGTCGCGGACCCTCTCTCCCACACGGGGGTCGACACCCTCGCCGAAGTACTCCTCCGGTATCCCGACCCGGAGGCCTTTGATCTCGGCCGACGGCCGGTGGTCGTACGGGCGGTCGAGCATCGTCGAGTCGCGGGGGTCGTACCGCGCGATCACCGACATCAGTCTCGAGACGTCCTCCACCGTCCGTGCCATCGGCCCGATCTGTTCGAGGGAGTTCGCGTAGGCGATGAGGCCGTAGCGGGAGACCCGGCCATAGGTGGGTTTGAGGCCTGCGATCCCGCAGAACGCCGCAGGGCATCGGATCGAGCCGCCGGTATCGGTGCCGAGCGCCATCGGGACGAGGCCCGCGGCGACGGCGGCGGCGCTCCCTCCGGACGAACCGCCAGGCACCCGCTCCGGGTCGACCGGGTTTTTAGTGGGGCCGAACGCGCTCGTCTCGGTGGTGGTGCCCATCCCGAACTCGTCCATGTTGGTCTTGCCGACGATTGCGGCTCCTGCCTGCCGGAGGAGTTCCACGACGTAAGCGTCGTACGGCGGGACGTAGCCTTCGAGGATCTTCGACCCGCAGGTGGTCTGGATGCCCTTCGTGGATATATTGTCCTTGACCGCGACGGCGGTACCGGCGAGTGCCCCGTCGGTGAACGGCGCCGTGCTGCAGGTGGTGATGAAGGCGTTGTACCGGTCGTCCGGCGAGAATTCGAGGGTTCCCGCCACTCACATCACCCTCGGCGCCTTGATGAACCCGTTCTCGGTCGACCCCGCGCTCGCGAGGACTTCTTCCTGCGAGAGGCTGGGCCGGGGCTCGTCGTCCCGGAATACGTTCACAGCCCCGGCGTCCGGGGCGCTTTCTCCCTCGACGGTGTCGAGAACCTCGAAGTAGTCCAGGATTGCGTTGAACTGGGTGGTGAACTCCGGCACCTCGTCTTTCGATATGCCGATATCCGCAAGTTCTGCTATATGTTCAATATCGCTCTCAGTAATCATGTTCCGCCCTACTGATCTCCGTTAAGTACCCTTGTACCGACTTTTTATAACCGTTGTCACGTGCGAGCCGCTGCATCGCTCTCCAGATCCCGCTCCCGTATTGCATCGCTTTCTTCTCGGCCTGGGCAATTTCGGCGGGAATGTGGCGTTCTGCAATCTCGCGCAGGGGGTGTTTTCTCACCCCGCCGCGCACCTTCTCCCCGGCCGGGATCACTTGAGCGGCGCGCACCACCCTGACGTCGAGGTAGGGCATCGAGAAGTATGCCCCGTGAAGCGCCGCCACCGCCTGATCCCGTGTTCTCTGGCGGGCGAGGTCCGCAAAGTCCCGTTCGAGCTCCGCTGCGAGGTCGGGAGAGGAGAGGTAGCGGGCGTAGCCGCCGAAGAGTTCGTCCGCTCCCTGCCCGGCGAGAATCCGTGTGTGGCCGTGGTCTTTTGCCCACGCGGCGACGAAGGAGAGGGTCGTCGCGATCGAGGCCTCGAGGGGGTTCGTCGGGTCGGGGATGACCCGGATGACCCGGGCGAGTGCCTCCGCGACCTCTTCCTCTGTCGGTGTGACGATATCGAGGTCGAGTTTCATCATCCGGGCGGCTGCGGCGGCCCGTTCGAGATCGTGCGACCCTTCGAGCCCCACCGCCACGCAGGGGAGGCGGGCGAGGTGGGCGAGGTGGGCGATCAGGCCTGAGTCCACGCCGCCGGAGAACGCCACCGCGCCCTCGTCGCTCCGGAGGCTGACCGCCGTGACGATCGCCTCCTCGAGGGTGCAGGGTGCCGGATCGGGAGCTACCCGGGCAATCTCCCGTCCGCCGCAGCATACGATTCCCGGCGGGACCGGGCCGGGCAAGATCCCGAGTGCGTCGCGGGCGGTGCAGTCACCGTAGGTGAGCAGGAATTCGCCGCCGCACCGGGTGAGAGCCTCCGGTTCGCCTTCGAGCATCCGCTCTACATCATTCGGCATAAGCCGCACCCCGTCGTGTTCGATCCAGCCCCTCAGGTTCATGGTCGGCATATTCCGTAATCCGGCAATTGTCGCCACGAGGTTCACGCGGTACGCGATCGCCTCAAAAAACGGATCCGTGTCAGTGTTTGCACTGTTGAACTATAAATGTGCGTACATCAGCCGGCGCGAAATGCGGGCGGTTTGGGGTAATTCGACAGGGTATGTGCCTATCCCGCGGGGAAGCAGGAGCCCGGAGGCGCTTTTATCAGGTACGCCGAAGGTGCGGGGATCGCCCCGGGACGATCCCGGGGTGCTCGTGCGGAGATCCCGAAAGACCGGCGCCGTACCCACTCCGGATACGTATCTTAGTTTCATTCTCTTTATTTGCAGAACGCGAATAGATAGATAGACCGGTGAAAACATCCATGCACGAATCAGCACTCATCCGGTTCGGAAGCGAGATCCGGCACTTCTATGTCGTTACCGTCGCGAACATCGTCTTTGCCGCCCTCGTGATGGCGTTCGGCATCAGCGTGCTCGTCGGAGAGGCGGTCTCCATGTACGAGACCTTCTCTACCGCGCAGTATGTGATCTATTCCCCGGTCGTCCTGTTCGTCGCGCTTGTTGCCGTCCTCACGGGCCTTCGCTGGATTCTCACCAGCTTCGGGGTCTTCGAAGGGGTCGAGGCGATCAAGGACGACCTCGATGGAATGGGAGGGGAGGTTCCCGACGAGGCTCTCACCCGTCTCATCGTAAGCATGCTCGCCCACTACCGCGACAACCGCGCGACCATCCGCACCATGATCCTGGTCTGCACGCTCGGCGGCGTCTGCTCGTTTCTCCTCGGGATCGCCGTCGGTCTGGAGCACTTCTCCGTCTCGGCGGACGGCATCTCCTTCACCATCAACAACTACCTGGTCATCCCCATGCTCCTCACGCTCGGGGTTGCCCTCGTCAGTCTCGCCTCCTCATACTACTTCTTGGGGTTCGCAAGGGTCTGGGACGAGCGGCTCGACGAGATCGAGGTGTCCGAGGCTCTCCTGAAAGAGACGCTGGAGCTGGATCGGCGATGAGCGGGCGCAGGACGGCGTTCGAGATCTACTGGGAGATCCTGGTCTTCTGCAGAACGCCACAGTCGTTTACGGGCATCATCAACCGGTGCGACCTGAACTCGAAGACCGGCCAGGAGTATCTCCGGTTCCTCGTGGAAAAAGAGTATCTCGTTGAAGTGGCCGAGGGGGACAGGATCCGGTACCTTGCCACCGAGAGGGCCGGGGAATACACCGCGCTCTTTGGTTCGCTCTATCGCAAACTCTTCGACGCCTCTCCCCGGTTCAAACTGTGAGGACCGCCCGAAACCCCTTCACCGGCAGAGCGGCGTGAGTTTCTCGATCAGCCGCTCCACCTGCCGGACGGCCGTCCCGATGTAGGCGTCCGGGTCGAGGAGAGCGTCGAGTTCCTCGCGGGTGACGAACTTCGTGACCTCCGGCCGCTCGCCGAGCACCTCGGCGAGGTCGCGGTCCTCGGCAAGGGCCTGCATGCTTGCCGTCCGCATCACTTCGTGGGCCTCCTGCCGGTTCATGCCACGCTTCGTCAGGTCGATCATCACCGACTCGGCGAGGTTCACGCCCCGGAGCATCATCAGGTTCTTCCGGATGTTTGCCCTGTTGAACTCGAGGCCCTCCATCACGCCGATCATCACCTTCAAGATGTGATCGGCGAGCACCGACGCCTCGGGGAAGAGCACCCGCTCGGGGGAGGAGTTCGTCAGGTCGCGCTCGTCCCAGAGGACGTTGTTCTGCAGCGCCGGCTCGACCGCGGAGCGGACGATCCGGGCAAGGCCGCAGACCTGCTCGCTCTTGATCGGGTTTCTCTTGTGGGGCATCGTGCTCGAGCCCACCTGCTTCTTCCCGAACGCCTCCGCAAGCTCCCCGATCTCGGAGCGCTGCATCAGCCGGAGTTCAAGGCCGATCTTGTCGAGCGTCGTCGCGATGTTTGCAAGGAGCATGAAGTACTCCGCGTAGCGGTCCCGCGCTATGATCTGGTTAGAGACGTCTACCGGCCGAATACCGAGGAACTCCATCATCGTCTCCTGAACCTCGATGCCGGCATCCCCGAGCGCCGCCTGGGTGCCTACGGCACCGGTGAGCTGCCCGACGACGAGGCGCGGGCGCATCTGGCGGAGCCGCTCGATGTGGCGGGAGACCTCGCTCGCCCATATCGCGAACCGGAGGCCGTAGGTCGTCGGGACGCCGATCTGCCCGTGGGTGCGGCCGGCACAGACCAGGGTCTTCGTCTCGGCGCTCCGGGTGAGGAGGATGCAGAGGAGTCTCCCGAGTTTCTCCTCAATGAGTGCGAGGCTCTCGCGGAGCTGCAGTGCGGTCGCCGTATCCAGGATGTCGTTCGAGGTCGCGCCGTAGTGAATCCATCTGCCCGCGTCACCGCAGACCTCGGCGACGGCCTTGACGACCGCCATCATGTCGTGGTTGATCTCGGCCTCGATCTCCTTCGCCCGCTCGAGGCGTGCCTCCGGTGCGCATACCGCGATCGTCTCCGCATCCTCGCGGGGGATCATCCCGTGTGCCGCCTCGGCCCGGGCCAGCGCCACTTCGGCCGTGACGATCGCCCGGAAGCGGTTCTCCTCACTCCAGACGGCACGCATCTCCGGGGTGCCGTACCGGTAGTCGATGGGATGGATTGCCATAGTTGGTATCTGTTTGCCCTGCCGTGTTAAAAGGGATGTGGAATTTGGAAGGCGGCCGCACGGTCCCGGCGCGGCATCGTCACTCTCCTCGCCGGCCGCACTTTTCGACGAGCCGTGCGGCGAGGTCGCGCACCGCTGCCCGTGCCGGGCTGCCCTGTGGGATGCCGACGATCGGCGTTCCTGCGAGGTCTGCCTCCCCGATCGCAGGATCCTCCGGGATCCGGGCGATAAGGGGGAGATCGCTCTCTATGGCGGCATTGTCCCGGTCCCGGTTGACGACGAGGAAGATCCTCTCCCGCGAGAGGCCGAGCGCCTCCGCGAGATCCCTGATGCGGTCGGCGGTCCGCATCCCGCGGGCCCCGGGGTCGCTCACGATCAGGAGGACCTCCGGGCTCCTGATGGTCCCCCGGGCGATATGCTCCATCCCCGCCTCAGAATCCACGACGACGAGACGGTAGCCGCGCTCAAGCGTCTCGATGCACTCGGTGAGAAGGGCGTTCGGGAAGCAGTAGCACCCCGACCCCTCCGGCCGGCCCATGGCGAGGAGGTCATAACCCTCCGCCTCCGCGAGCGCCCGGCGGAACCGGTATTTGATATACCCCGTCCGGTCCATGCCCGGTGGGATCGACCGGGTGAAGGCCTCCTCCCGCATGCTCCCGAGCGTCTCCGTGAGCACGATACCGAGGGCCTCGTGGAGGTTCGCATTCGGGTCGGCGTCCACGGCAAGGATCGGCCTCTCGCCAGCCGCGATCAGCGCGTCGATCAGGAGCGCCGCAATCGTCGTCTTCCCGGTCCCCCCCTTCCCGGATATGACGACGGTGCAGGGCCGGATCATGCCCCCTCACCCCGGAGGCGGCGGGAGAGCGCCGCGGTTGCCTCCATGATCGCGACGGCTTCTCTCTCGGAGGCGTTCCGGATCCCGCAGGTCGGCGTGATCATGGACTGGCGGTCGAAGAGGTCGGGGTCGATCACTTCCGTCGCATTGGCGCGGATCTCCGAAAAGCGGCAGAAGAACGCATCAGGCTTCTCCGCCGCAAAGACACTGTAGTCCGCGGGGACGATCCCCCAGGCCACCACGCCTCCCCTCTCCATGTAGCGGGCGATATCGTCGGCGTAGAGCAGAAACTCACGGGCGTAGGTCCACGCATCGATCGAGACCACGGCCGGCGCAAGGCCGAGGACGAAACCCCAGTCGGTGTTGGCGCAGCAGTGGATGCCGAGCCCTCCGTCGAGGAGGGCGGCGATATCCTCGAAGGCGGACGCCGCCACCCCGGCATCCACCGGGACGACCGACGAGCCGAGCGACGCAAGGTAGGGCTCGCTCAGCACCACAAGGGTCGCGCGTGCGCCCATCCGCTCCCGCATGGCCGCCTCGCACCATTTGGCCCGCAGGCCGAGGAGTTTTCCGAGCAGGTCGGCGTACTCCGGGTCGTAGAGGATGGGCCGGCGCGTCTCGTCCACCACCTGCATCCCGAAGGTCACCGGGCCGGTCACCTGGCACTTGACGAGGAGGGCGTCCGCGAGGTCGCGGCCCATCATCGCGTGGAACCCCGACCCGTACGCCTCGCCGACCCGGTAGGGCTCCGCGTTCCTCTCAAGGTAGTCGAGCAGGACCCGCTCCATCGCCTCCGAGGGATCGGCGCTCCGGTCGATCACGAGTCTGCCGTCCCGGACCACTCCGCCGGGGAGGTGCTCGGCATCGGCAAAGACGATCGCCTCCAAGAGTCCCCGGTTCGGCAGGGTGGGGACGTAGGGGACCCGGGGGAAGGCCGCAAGCACCGCCCGGCACGCCGCGTCGGGGTCGCGGTGGGGGAGCGCCCCCACGCCGGTCGCGAGGAGTTCCGGCGGCGGGATCATGCCTGCCACGACCTCACCCCCTGCCTCGCCCGGCACGCCTCAAGCGTCTGCTGCACGTGCGGGAAGAGCGCAAAGTCCGTGTGCGGCAGAAAGCAACTCGACGTATACCGGTCCATGAACGACGGGTCCGCGTTCAGCTCGATGTAGGTGATCCGCCGGGCGAGCCCGTCGAGTTCCTTCCTTCGTCTGCGGTCGACGAGGGCAATGTTCGCGCCGGTGATCGCCCCGTTCCCGATGTTCTCGATACAGTCAGGGGGCATCTCGGGTATCAGCCCGATGGTGACGGCGTTCTCCTTGTTGATGTAGTTCCCGAACGCTCCCGAGAAGCAGATCCTGCCGATACCCCCGGGCTCAAGGCCCGCCGCATCGAGGAGCGTCATGCAGGCGGCATGGATCGCCGCCTTGCTCATGATCAGGTTCTTGATGTCGCCCTCGGTGATGACGATATCCTTCCCGGTCGACGTCTCCTCCTTCCAGGCCACGACAAACTCCGGGTAATACCGCCCCTTCCTGACCCGGGGGTGGTCGATCTCAAGGTTGACCCCCCCCGTCCGGTCGATGACGCAGGCGCGGAAGAGCTCCGCGAGCAGGTCGATGAGGCCTGATCCGCAGATCCCCCGCGGCCGGACGCCGTTAATCGTCGAGAAGGATGGTGCGAGGGTATCGGGGTCGATCCGGACTTGCTCGATCGCGCCCGGGTTTGCCCGCATCCCGAAGAGCACCTCCCCGCCCTCCAGGGCCGGCCCGGCCGCGCCCGCACAGGAGAGCATCCAGTCGCTGTTGCCGAGAACGGCCTCGAAGTTCGTGCCGATGTCCACCATGAGCGTAGCCTCATCGCGCTCCGCCATCCCGGCGGCCAGGATGTCGGCGATGATATCGCCGCCGATGAAGTTCGAGACCGCCGGGAAGGTGTAGACCCCGGCGTTCGTGTGGGCTGCGATGCCGATCCGCCCGGCGGCCGTCGAGAGCATCCGGCGCACGACCGGGATGTAGGGTTCTGCGATCATGTAGGCGGGGTCGATCCCGAGGAGGAGGTGGGTCATCACCGTGTTCCCGGCGATTATCACCTCAAAAATCTCCTCGCGGTCGATCCCCGCGGTATCGGCGGCGGTCGTCAGGGCTTCGTTGATGCTCTCCGCCGCAAGTTGCTGCAGTCGTGCGAGGCCGCTTTTGCGGGAGAAGTTCACCCGCGAGAGGATATCCTCACCGCAGGAGATCTGGCGGTTGTAGTTCGATGCCGTAGCAAGGATCCGCCCGTCGACGAGACTCCGGATGTAGGCCACGATCGTGGTCGTCCCGAGGTCCACCGCCGCCCCGTAGAGCCTCTCTGTGGTGTCGCCCTCGTCCACGCTGCTCAAGCGGTAGCCACCGGGGACCAGGGCGACCGTGGCAGTTACGTGCCACCCGCTCCGGCGGAGCACCTGCGGGAGGTAGCAGAGGACGCCGAGCGGCGCGTAGACCCTGTTCGGGGGCGGCCCGCCCTGCTGTTCGATCCCTTCGAGCAGGCGGCCGAGGTCGGGGTTCGTGTCCTCAAGGGACGGCGGTTCGAGGCGGACCTCGTACTTCCGCACGGCGGGGTTGAGCGGGATCTCCTCCATGCCCGGGATCTCGACGAGGATCTTCTGCTCCTCGATGAGCGATCCGGCCGGGACCTCGACCAGGACGTCGCCGGCGATGTGCGCCTGGCAGGCAAGGCATGCTCCACGGGAGATCTCCTCATCCGAGAAGAATCTGCTGTACTTCTCGCGGTCGAACGACACCGTGCCGTCTTTTACATAGACCTGGCACTTCCCGCACTTACCCTCTCCACCGCAGACCACGTTCATGGAGAGGCCGGCAGCGCGGGCCGCGTCGAGGAGGGTCGCCCCCTCGGGCACGGCCACCTTCCGGTAACCGGGGAGGAACGTCACGGTCGGCATCAGGCTCTCCACTCCTTCTCCAGGTATCCAGGAAGATCCGCCGCATCCCGGGGGCCGACGAGCACCTTCCAGCCGGTCGCGTCCTCGATCTTCCCGGAGAGCGGGGCGGCGTAACCGGGGATGACGAGCAGCCGGTGGTCCACCAGGTCCGCGACGCCGAACTTCTTGAGCGAGTCGGCGACAAGGGTCTCGGTCAATTTTCCGCCGGCGACGGCCGTAAGGACCGAGAGCCCCTCCGTGTCAGCTATGAAGAGGTAGCAGGGTATCCGGGACGCCTCGAGATAGCCGAGCAGCGTGAAGTAGGTGAGCGAGAAGTTCACCGTGAGAAGGACCGGGGCACCCGGTCCGGGTTCGTTGATCGGGTAGATCCCCGGTGTCACCTGGATGGGCTTCTGCGGGTCGGTGTAGATGTTCTGCCGAAGGGTGAGTGCCGCCTCCCGCGAGGCGGGGGAGAGCGGGGGTGTGACGATGATCCCCGCATACTTCAGGATGCCGGCTGCGAGGGCCGCATCGGTCTCCCCGAAGGCGCCGGCGTCGAGGTAGATGGGATAACCGAGCGCAGGTTCGATCCGCTCGATGGCGGATCTCCGGATCTCTGTTGCAGTGGCGATGAAGCCGGCAAGCGACGACGGTGCGGGGTCGAGCACGATATCCGGAGCCCCGGCATCCGCGCACTTCCCGGCGAGGGCGGCGAGGACCGCAGAGTCGGCAGCCCGCACGGCGAGAGGACACCCGTAGCGCTTCGCGAGGGCGGCGAGGGCCTCCCAGTTCTCCCCGGTCGCGGCGTGGACCAGCGGCCGATACTGCCCCGCGATCGCGAGGCCCGCCTCAAAGGCTGCTGGATCGTCAGCAATCAGCGCGAGAGGGAGGCTGCCCCCGCCCCCGGCGAGTGCCACGGTCTCTGCGAACCTCCCCGGGAGGTTACTCTCGCACTTCACCGCCACTCCGTTCATGACGAGATCCTGCCCCACCCGGTGGACGACCGTCTCTTTGACCGTTTCCACGACGGAGCGCACCTCGTCCTCCGGCCAGGTGTCGGAGACCTGCACCATGATCCCGGGCGGGTGGTAGAAGGTCTTCTCGTGCCGGAAGAGGACGAACTCCTCGCCGACCGCAACCGACCGCTCGCCTGCGCCGATGGTGACGAGCCTGACCGGTGGTCGGGTCACCCCGCCGAGGAGTGCCTTTGTCCCGGGGTCGAGGTCCGGGCAGGCCTCGACCTCCGCCTTTCCGACGGCGAGCTTCATGGCGAAGGCGAGGCAGGTGGGATACCCGCACCTCTTGCAGTTCGTCTTCGGGAGGTGCTTGTAGATGTCGAGCGCTTTCATCGCCATGCTTCAGCCCTCCAGGGCCGTCTTCAGTCTCTTCACGGTCAGCGGGTGGCGGACGCAGACGATCGATGCGCCGGCGACGAATGCGGCGTAGGCGGTGTAGAACTCCCAGGCAACCGCCATCGCGTCCTGATCCGCCGGTGCGGCCTCCCGCACCTCCCGGACCGAGAGGGTATCGGTGGGGGCGCTGATCATCGGCATCGCGAGGTCCGCATCGCCGGCGATGGCGGCGAGCCTGATCCGCTCCATCACCGAGTAGGAGTACTCGAACCCGTAGCCGAGCGCCCCCGTGTAGGGGTCGATCACGATCCGGTCCTGCGGCACGCCGGTCTCCCGGAGGAGGATGTTCAACTGTTTGGCCAGGTTGATATCGATGGGCGACTGGGCGATCACCACGTGACCGTATGCCAGCGCCGCCGCGGCAACGCTCCGGTAACGGTCGGCCTCCGCGGTCCCGAGGAGGAGCCGCTCGCCTTCACCCGCCTCCCCGCAGCGGCGGAAAACCTCACTGTCGAGTTCCGGTTCGTTGCTCCCCTCGACGATCAGGGGCCGGGTCGTCGCCGCAAGCACCTCCTCCGTCGTCGCGGCGATCGCATCGAACGCATCGAATCCGCGCTGTTTCGTGCTCGTGAAGTTCAGCCGCACCAGGTCCGCGCCGTAGGTGCGCTCCGCGGCCCGTGCCCACTCACCTGTGCTGTTCGCGAGGTCGCCCACGTAGTCGCGGACCACCGGCGGCCAGAACCGGGGGTCGTCGCAGATCTCGAGCGCCACCAAAAGCCGCCTGGGCCCGTTCCCGGAGAAGGGGAGATCCCGCTCGCCCCCGATCACGTAGGAGACCTCCCTGGTCCCCCCGTCAGCCCGCGTGGCGCCGAGACGCACCTCGCGGATCGCCAATCTCTCATCACTGCTCTCTGTCACGCACCGTCCCTCCTAGATCAGCGACCTCATTGTGAGTGCGGGATGATCGACGCGCTCGAGAAACGCGACGAGATCCTCGATCATCGGCGCCGAGACCTCGTCCGCAATCTTTGAGAAAAGGTCCGGCATTCCCAGTGCGGCAAGTTTCTCCCGCAGCCGGCCGCTGAGTTCCTCTTTCAAGGAGGACGGCATCCAGACTACTCTCACGATGCCGTTCTCGGCCTGGAGGAACCTGTCGCTCAGGATATAGTTCTTCGATATGCCGATGAATCCCGGCGTCTGCGCGCCGCCCCCGATCGTCCCCGCGAGCGTCGAGAAGGTCATCCCGAGCGGGGTCTCCCCCGTGAAGTCACGGCTGACAATGAGAATGCCGTTTACCTCCGGCACGATGGCCGCGATGCACTCGAAGCATCCGCAGGCGGTCATCGGGTTCTCGATCATGCTGTAGAGGGAGACCCGGTCGACCTCGCCGTGAGATGCCTTTTTTACGAACCGGTTCACTCCCGCGAACTCACCGTAGACGGCATCGACCGTCTCCCCCTTCGGAACCGGCTGGTTCGCCCCGGCGGGTGCGATCTCGTGGGCAACCCGGGCATCGAGCCAGGTGATCGCCCCGCAGAGCGCCGGCCGCTCCGGTGTGATGACGCAGACGTGGTTCGGGGCGAACGTCTGGCAGAGGGTACAGGAGTAGAAGGTCTCCACGTCCTCGTCCCTCATGCCGCTAATCCGCTCGTCGCGCCGTGCGTAGACCTCCCGTGCCTCCGCGAGCATCTCCTCGACCAACTCCCTGTCGGTGACGAGCGTCACCTGGACCGCGTCGATGTGGTCCGGGAACTCTGCCTTGAGTTTGTGGGCAAGCAGCGTCCCGATGTCCCGGATTTTGACGCCTTTTGCCACAACTTCTTTCGAGAGCCTGACCCAGATGAGGTCCCGCTGGGCAACGTGCCAGGACCCCTCGCCGTAGTTGAGGAAGGTATGGATCCGCCGCTCAAGTACGGGCTCGTAGTCCGTCTTCATCCTTGCGCCGGCGACGTCCACCAGAATCGCGAGCGGGAGGGCTGAGCCTTCCGGAACGGCGTCGACCTCGGGCCCGACGACGGTGACCTTCCCGTCCTCGACCTCCTCGCGGGGCCGCATCCGGAGGAGCTCGAAGGCAGGGGTCCTCCCGCCGCCGAACTCCACATACATCTCCTCCCTGCGGATGCTCTTCCCCTCGAACGCGGGGGAGCAGGCCATGGGTATCGGGATCGCCGTGACCGTGACCCGGATCCCCCGGAGGTCCATGCCGGTTCGGACCGCCTCAGCGGGAGCGGCCGGTATCCACTCACCCCCCTCGTAGCCCTCGCCGGCAGTGAGGATCGGCATCCCGAGCACCCGCAGGGCATCGACGAACGCGGCCTCTTCGTCGGTGAGGCCACCGAATGCGATCACGAACGCCTTCGCCCGCTCTGCGGCATACCCGAGCAGGGACTGGACGTCTCCCGGCTGCACACCGCCGAACATCATCGCGACCCGGGCGAGGATGTCGGCGAAGTGGATGCCCCGGGCGCTCTCTGGCCCGAGCGGCACCAGGCGGTAATCCAGCCCCAGGCGGACACCGGCGCCGGAGAGCGCCTCCACGACCCCGCCGGCAAGAAAGGTGAGCAGGTACTTCTCCTGCATCTCCCGGCAGATTGCTGCGGCGGCATCGGGGCTCTCCGGCGTCCCGACCAGGAGGCTGAGGCCCGTGACGCTCCCGTCGACCAGGGTGTAGCCGAGCCCCCGGATGACTGAGTCCGGGATAAAGCCGGTATACGGGCTCGCGACATCGCCTTCTCCGGCCATCAGGCACTCGCAGGCGACGAGGAGGTTGTTGCCGGACTGCCGGTATGCCTCGCGCGCTCCATCCGCGTCCCGTACGGCGATGCCGGTGACGGCATAGGTCACGGGGAGGGCATATGCCGTATCCGCGTAGGCGAGCTTCCCGGCGAGTGCCTGCATCCTCGCATCGAGGCCGGTGCGGCCGTGCTCTATCGCCGCAGCAAGAGAGTCCATGGGTCTGTTCTTCATGGTGCTATCAGCAGGTAATACTCTGCGCACGGTCATAAAAGATCGTTTCCGTACAAAGCGGCGGCAACCGCGGTCTCCGCGGTTCTCCGGCAACACGTGCTGCCGGTCGGCGGGACCTGTCCGGGATCACCGTCATATCCACTCCTTTTTCCTGAAATAAAGGAGCATCGCGAGCGCGACGCCCAGCATGAGGAGGAGGACGAGCGGGTAGCCCCAGGGCGAGTCTTCGAGCGGTATGTTCCTGAGATTCATCCCATAAAACCCGGTGATGAAACTCAGGGGGATGAAGATGCTCGCGACGATGGTGAGGATCGTCGTGATCTCGGCGAGCCTGTTGTTCTGGTTCGAGGTATGGAGATCCATCACGCCGGAGAGCGTATCCCTGGTATACTCCGCAACCTCGGCCGCCTGGATGCACCGGTCGTATATGTCCCGAAAGTACGGGATCGTCTCCTTCCGGACAAGGCTCAACTCCCGGCTTGCAAGCGAACCGAGAACCTCGCGTGCCGGCACGGCCGCTCTCCGGATGGTCAGGAGATCTTCCTTGAGTTCGTAGATCTGCTTTAAGGCAAGCGGGTCCGCGGAAGCCAGAACCCTGCCCTGAAGGTCTTCCACCTTGTCGTCGACCGCGTCGAGGATGGCGAGGTAGACACTCACGATGGCGTCGAGGAGCGTGTAAGCGAGGAAATCCGGCCCCGTGCCCCGGAGGACGCTCAACTCGTTCCTGAGCCGTTCCCGGACCTGTTCAAAGACCTGGAAGGGCTGCTCGCGGAACGTTATGACGTAGTTCTCCCCGAAGACGATGCTGACCTGCTCGCTTGCAACCCTGCCGTCTCTCTCCGAGAGCATCCTCGCGATGACGGCGACGTAGCTTCCGAACTCCTCCACCTTCGGCCGCTGGTCCGGGATCGTGATATCCTCCATCGTAAGGGGGTGGATCCCCGCCTGTCTGCCGAGGACCACGAGTTCGTCGCGCTCCGGCACTCCGACAACGTCGATCCAGGTGACCGTCTCCCGGCCTATCCACGACCAGGCCTCGGTGAGTTCGATACATTCGTACTCCTCAAAATGATCCTGTGTGTAGTCGATCACCCGGATCGAGAGTATTCCACAGGTTGTTTCCGGTTGCATCTCAGCCTCCCGGGTACCGGCGACGGAATGTTGGCCTCTCCCCCGACAAACCGTGTGCAAGGGTGCGCATCTCCGCATCAGGGCAGGCACTCCCGAATTCGAGCCCCTGCCTGACGGAGTCCGCAGTCATCCTTCATCGAAGAATCATCATATGGTATAAAGCATCGCTGCCGGGCGATCATGTCCCTTGAACCGGCCCGCCATCGTAAACGATGATGTTTTCGGTCGCAATAGCGATACCGTCGGGCTGCTTCGACCGCTTCGAGAGGTTTGCGGGAGAGGTCGTCTTTGGCCCGTTTCCTCCGGACGTCGGTCATGTGCCGGATATCGAAGGCGATCCGGTTGTCGTGAGGGTCAGGTAGACGGACGGCTCTCCCCTCCTCTTCGGCACGTAGTAACGCTCGCCGATCCGCTCGATCTCCCATTCGGTCCATCCGGCCGTTGCCGCGGTTCAGATCCAGCCCTTCCTTCTGAAATAGACGAGCATCACGCCCGCGACGACAGCCATCGAGGCGAGGGCGGCCGGGTAGCCCCAGGGGTGCCTGATCTCCGGCATATACGCGAAGTTCATGCCGTAGACCCCGGCGATGAAGGTGAGCGGGATGAAGATGGTGGCGATGATGGTGAGGACCTTCATGATCTCGTTCATCCGGCTGCCCTGGCTCGAGAGATAGACGTCGAGGGTCCCGGTCATCACCTCCCGGTAGGTCTCCACGGTCTCGGCGACCTCTATGGTGTGGTCGTAGACGTCCCGGAAGTAGACGCGCGTCGGCTCACGGATCAGGGGCGATTCGCCCCGCTCGAGTTCCGCCACGACTTCGCGGAGCGGCCAGACCGATCGCCGGAGCGCAACCAGAGACCGTTTCAGGGCGTAGATCGCCTGCAGGGTCTCGCGTTCGGGTTCTGCCACTACCTCTTCCTCGACCGATTCGATACGCTCCCCGAAGACCTCGATCACGGCAAAGTAGCCGTCGACGATCGCGTCCAGTAGAGCATAGAAGAGGTAATCCGCCCCCTCGCTCCGGAACCGCCCGGCTCCTGCACGAAGACGCTCCCGGATACGCTCGAAGACGTCGCCCGGCTCTTCCTGGAAGGATACGACGTAACCTTTCCCGAGCACAAGGCTGACCTGCTCGCGGTGGAATTCGCCGTCGCCGGGAGCGAGCATCCGGACTGCAACGTAGAGGTAATCGCGGTAGTCCTCGATCTTCGGCCGCTGGGCGGTGTTCGCGATGTCCTCCAGGGTCAGGGGGTGAATCCCGGCGGCATCACCGATTTTCTGGATCGCCCCGGCATCGTGGACACCGTCGACATCGATCCAGGTGACCCCCTGAGGGAGGACAGAGATCTGGAGCTCTCCCGGCAACGTATACGTTCGCTCTTCGAGGTGGGACTCATCGTAGCCGATGACCGTGACGGTGACCGGTCGTGCGCGGGCACTGCTCGTGTGGACGAGTTTCCCGGGCCCGGTATTCTGTTCGCCCACCATCCTGCTCTGGTCGTCATCATGGCTCATTGGAGATCTTGTTCCGGTTTGGAAGGATTTGCCGAGAAAAGAGGGGTTTTTTGGTGCTCACCGTCTTGCCGCCGCTTCATCCTCTGCCTTCGCCCTTCCTGCGGCGCGGCCGATCAGGATCACCGCAATGACTGCGATAATCGTCACGACGATAGCATACACAAACATTGCAACGAGCGTGCTCTGATCTCCAAAAATAAGTGCAAAAAGTTCCTGAATGGCGCCGTTCCATGCAAGAGCGGCGACCAGGCCGAATGCGGCCGTGAGGAGAGCCGATATCTTGTCGATAACCTCAGCTTTGAGTGACATAGAGTCTCACCGATGTGCGGTAAGCGGATTGGTATATAATACTTTCGTAAATGCGTCCGGGTCAGCGCTCTCCCCCGCGCCCGGCGCCGGGCCCGCGCGACCTCCCTTCACTTTCGCCCCGGGCACCCAAACAACATTGACGTCAGCCGTCGACTCTGTATACAATGGATACTCTCGACGACTGGTTCCCGTACCGGGAGTACCGGCCCCACCAGCGGGAGATGCTTGAACTGGCCGCATCAGTTGCGCGCGACGGCGGCATCGCCATGATCGATGCGCCGACCGGGAGCGGCAAGTCGAGCGTTGTCTCCGCGCTCCTCGCGGAGAGCCGGGGACGGAAAGTGCTCGTCGCCGTCCGGACCATTAGCCAGCTTGCCACGTTCATGCGCGAGCTTGAGCTCGTCCGGAAGAAGCGCGGCGCCCTCAAGTTTGCCTACCTCATCGGCAAGTCCAGCATGTGCCCGCTCGGCGGCGAGGGGGACATCTACCGGCGGTGCGAGGGCGTCAAGTCCTTCTCGACGGCGCTGATGCGGGAGCGGGCGCAGAAGGGGTCGCTCGTCCCGGCAAACGACCGCCAGATAAAACAACAGATCCGCAAGATGGACCCGGAGCACCCGCTCATCTGCCCCTACTTCATCCACGGCAAATCGTTCGTGGAGCCCGAGGAGGGGGGGCTGAAGATGATCCCGTCGGCGGCCCTGCGCGTCCGGGCGGAGCGGGTGAGCACCGAGCTCATCTGGCCCGACCAGCTTGCCGGGTTCTGCGGCGACATCTGCCCTTATGATACGATGATGCATGCCGCCCGGGACGCCGACGTGGTGCTCGTGAACTTCTACCATCTCTTCGACGACATTATCCGGGAGCAACTGTACCAGTCGCTCGGGATCGAGGGGCATGACGCCCTGCTGCTCATCGACGAGGCCCATAACTGCGGGGACGTCGTCCAGAGTATCGAGAGCGTGACGATCGAGGAGCGGGATATCGTGCAGGCCGGTCATGAGCTCTCCGGCCGCCGGAGGTCGCCGCAGGCGGACGCCGTCGTCCAGATCCTGCCGCAGATCACCCGGTTCATGGAGGCGCTCAAGGGTTCGCACGAGGTCGAGGACTGGTTCGACCCTGCAATCTTCCAGCGGATGATCCTATCGGGCACGCTCTACCGGAACGTGGAGGAGATCGTGGACGACCTCCTCAAGATCAGCGAGGGGATCCGCGAGAAGAACATGCAGGCGGGCGAGTTCCGGGAGAGCGCGATCGAACGGCTGACCGAGTTCTTCTACCGGATCTTCCGCTCCGCCGCCGACCCGGCTTACCTCACGGTCTACCGAAAGGAGGACGATGGTACGGTGGCGCTCGAGGTGAGAAACATCGACCCGAGCACCAAGCTCCAGGATATCGCCCGGGCGCACGCCTGCTGCGTCCTGATCTCGGGGACGCTCTCCCCCATCGAGAGTTACCGCCGCTACTACTTCGGCGACCTTCCTGTCACCGCGGTCTCACTCCCGAACTCCTTCCCCCCGGAGAACCGCCGCATCTTCTGCGCAAGCGACATCACCACCGCCTACTCGATGCGCCGGGACAGAGAGAACCTCGCGCGGACCGAGGACTACATCACCGCGTTTGCCCGCCTCCCCGGGAACCTCGCGGTCTATTTCCCCTCCTACGATCTCTTGAACACCTTTGCGGATCGTTGCGCACCCCGGATCCGCAAAAAGCAGATCTACATCGAGTCCAAGGATACGGCGGCCTCGGCCGCGATGCTCCGGGAGTTTATGGCTCTCCCGGGAACCGGCCGCTCGGGCATCCTCTTTGCGGTCTGCGGCGGCAAGTGGAGCGAGGGCCTGGACTACCGCGGCGAGATGCTTTCGGGAGCGCTTGTCATCGGCCTCCCGCTCGCGCCGTTCAACCGCGTCCGCCGGATGGTGATCGACTACTTCCGGATGAAGTTAGGCGAGGAGGGAGAGTTCATCAGTTACACCCTCCCGGCGATCAACCGCGCTCTCCAGGCGCTCGGCCGGGTGCTCCGGACGCCCGAGGACAGGGGTATGCTCGTCCTCGGAGAGAAAAGGTTCCTGGAGCCCCGGGTCCATGCCGGGCTGCCACCATGGATGCAGGAGGAGATGACGGCGTGCACTGCCGATCTCTTCAAAAGGGAGGCCGAGAGATGGCGTTCCTGACCGGATCGTGCCGATTCGGCCTCTGGTACGTCCACGTCGCGTGGCAGGACGACCTCATCTACCGGGTGCGGTTCGCTCGTGAGGGGATCGCGGGTTCGGTGCCGGAAGAGATCCTCCGCTACTGTGCCGGGCGGCCGGCGGATCTCTCCTCCCTCCGGAGCGTCGTGACCGAGGGCGACACGACCTTTGCGAAGATCTACCGCGCCGTCCGGGCAATTCCCTGCGGGGAGACGGTCACCTACGGCGAGGTTGCCCGGATTGTCGGGACCGCGCCCCGGGCGGTCGGTTCAGCGATGGCCCGAAACCCTACACCCATCGTGGTGCCCTGCCATCGGGTCGTCGCAAAGGCCGGCCTGGGTGGTTTCTCCCCTGAGCTCGCGATCAAGGAAGCCCTGCTTGCCATGGAACGCCGGGGGGATGTCTGCACGCCGGAAAAGAGAGGAGTTAACAGGTAACTCCGCTATAATAATACTGGAATGAAGATCGTGGTCCTGGGTGCGGGGGCGGTCGGCCTGACTGTTGCCGCAAAGTTGTCCCGCGTCGCGGACGTTCACGCCGTTGCCCGAAAGAAGCATGCGGACGCGGTGCAAAAACGGGGCTTTCTGATGACCGGCATATGGGGAGAGGACGTATACCGGTTCAGCTGCTCCGAGGACCTCCCCAACGCGTGGCGAGATGCCGACTATTATATCATCGCTGCAAAGTCCACCGATACCGAGGCGGTCTGCCGCCAGTTTGCCGACGCCATCAGGGGGCGCGAGGTGGTGAGCCTCCAGAACGGCGTCGGGAACGAGGAGATCATCGAGCGGTTCACCGACCGGGTCGTCGGTGGGATGATCATCACCGGGTTCGAGTGGCGGGGCGATGCGTCGGTCCATGTCTCGGTGGAGGCGGCGCCCATGAAACTCGGGCGGTTTCCGTCTGGTACGGACGCCGCGGTCGAAGACCTCGCCGCCCTCATGGGGAAAGCCGGTATCCGTGCAGAGGCGACCGACAGCATCAGGACCGATATCTGGAGTAAGACCCTCTACAACTGCGCGTTAAACGCGCTCGGCGCCGTCATGAACGTTCCCTACGGCGCGCTCACCGATCCCCATGCCTGGACGATCGTCACCATGATCACCCGGGAGGCCTGCCGGGTGGTGGAGGCCGAGGGCGTCACCCTCCCCTGGAAGACACCTGAGGCCTACCTTGAGTATCTCCGGACCGAGCAACTCCCGGAGACGGCCGCCCATCACTCGTCGATGCTCCAGGATCTGGCCCTCGGGCGCAAGACCGAGATTGATTTTTTGAACGGCGCTGTGGCGGCGCTCGCCCAAAAGCACGGCATCGAGGCCTCCTGCAACACTTGTATCGCTGAATTGATCCGATTCCGGGAGCAGCTCTGACGGCTGGAGAACGAAGATGCGATCTGCGATTGTCCTTGTTGGCGGAGCGGCACGGCGTGCCGGCGGGCGGGAGAAATATTTCTTTACATTCCGGGGCAAAACCTTCATCGACCGCCTCATCGACACCCTGACGGAGGCGGTCGACGAGATTGTGGTGGTCGCACGGGACCCCGAGCAGTGCGAACGGTTCGGCCATCTCGGCGACATCAGGTGCATCCCGGACATCCGTCGGCACCTCGGTCCCATCGGCGGTCTGCACGCAGGGGCGCTCGAGGTGCACGGCGAGTACGTCTTCGTTGCCGCCTGCGACATGCCCTGCATCCACCCCGGGGTGGTCCGGCTGCTTTTCGACGCCGCAGTCGGCTACGATGCCGCTATCCCCTGCTGGAACGCCGATATGCTCGAGCCGCTTCACGCGGTTTACCGGAGGAGCGCACTGCTCGGCTACCTGGAGAAGCACGAGTCGCTCTCGCTCCGGGCGATGATCTGGAGCCTTGATACCCATTACGTGCGCGTGGATAAGATCCGGGAGATCGATCCGGATCTCCTGACGTTCACGAACATCAACAATCTCGAAGACCTGGAGTCAATCGACCCGTCGGCAGGACGGAGCCCGGACGATGCGCCCGGGCCCGGAGAGGAGTCGTCCTGACCCTCTCCAGACGCCGATCAATCGCTGCTTCACACTCTGCAGGCATCCGGGGGGAAACCTCCCTGCCTGTTGCACCCGGGTTCGACCTCACCTGTTTTCTGCCCGGGCTTCCCGGGATCCTCTAAAAGTCCGAGAAGTTTCCTCGAAACCCCGGCAGCCTCGTGGCGCCCCTGTTCGGGGTTGAGCAGGAGCCGGCGAAACGTCCCGGAGGGCGGGGCAGGTACGCTCCCCGCAACTTTTATATACTATCTTAGAGAAGTCAGCGCCTGATGTCATTGGGGGAAGTGACTTTATCCAATTCTATCACCGGAATCCGGGCGGCTCCCGGGATTGCGCAGGCAGCGCATCCCGGCAGCGGGATCCGGATATATCGAGCCGGCCGCACTATGGCACCGCTCCTTCTATTCTGCTGCCTGATCGCTGCCCTGTGCGGGGTCGCCGCCGCGAACGAGGGGGAGTATGCTCCTCTCTGGGGGCTCGAGGCTAGCGATGCCGTCACTTCCGTGGCAGTGGCGCAGGATGGCTCCACGATCGTTGCCTGTGCGGGCTCGACGGTATATCTTCTTGATCAGCAGGGGAATGTTCTCTGGAAGACCTCTGCCGGATCCCGGGTGCAGGACGTCGGAATATCGCCTGAAGGGTCGTACATCGGTGTCGCTGCAGACAAACTTTATTTCTTCAATCGAGAGGGAAACCTGCTCTGGACCGTGAAGACGTCCTTTATCTACCGGAGTGTTGCGCTCTCGTCAAACGGCATGTATGTTGCCACCGGCTGCGATAACGGTGCGGTCTACATATTCGATAGGAACAAAAAAGAGCTCTGGGACTACGATATGGGGGCCGATGGTTACGATATCGCGATATCGGAGAACGGCCGCAGGATCGCGCTCGGATGCGACGACCAGGGGGTCTACCTCCTCAATAGCAGGGAGGGAGAGTCCTGGAGTTACGGGACCGGCAGGTGCGTGGAAGGGATTGCCCTCACCCCCGATGGACGGTTCGTAGCAGCCGGATCACTTGACCGGTGCGTCTACCTCTCCACAGGGGAGGGTGAGCACCTCTGGAAATACCCCGCGGAAAACGCCGTCGCCGCGACAGCCCTGACAAACGAGGCAAACAGGGTCTTCGCCGCGTCCGGCAGGACGGTCTATATCCTCGATCGTACGGGAGCTGAGGTCCAGAAGATCGGTCTCGGCGGCCGTGCGGAATCCGTTGCCGCGACCCCCGACGGCTCGTTCCTCGTCGTGGGGGGCGGCGATGGCGATCGGTCGATCCGGCTCTTCACAAACGATCCGGACCTTATCGGAGATCAGGAGCCAGTGGAGGCAGAATTAGGCGACATAGAACCCCCGGACCAGACCGCAAGCGACATGACCACCCACCCGATCTCTCCGGAAGAAAGCACGGAGCCATTAGTGGAAACAAACACCCGGGCCGGAGCAGAAGAAGCCTCGATCACCTCGCAGGTCTTTGGGTGGGTGGAGAACATCATCTCCCTCCTCTTTAAACCCCAGGAAGACTTCCTCGCCTGAACCGTTTTTGAGCAGGCACTAGATCCGGTGCCTGCTCCCGCTCGCGTCGCGCGCGTAGTGTCCGAACTCGCTATCGAGCAGGACGTCGCCGGAAAAGACGGGTCCGTCCCTGCAGACCCGCAGGCCGTGCGGGTCGGTGCAGCATGAGCCGCAGAGGCCGACGCCGCACTTCATGTAGCGGTGGAGGGAGAAGAGTCCCCGCCCGGCACATCCTTCCCGGTCGAGGACGGCGAGCACCGCCTTCATCATGATCTCGGGCCCGCAGACGCATATGTGGGCGAAGTCGGCGAGATCCACCCGTGAGATGAGTTCCGTCACGAACCCGTGGTGGCCGGCGGTGCCGTCATCGGTCGCGACCATCAGCGTCGCCGACTCGCGTATCCTCTCCGCGAAGAGTAGTTCTGAGGCCGTCCGGGCGCCGAGGAGGAAAGTATCCACCCGCCCGGCCGTGACAAGCGGCAGCAGCGGAGAGGCCCCGACGCCGCCTGCGACGGCAAGCACCCTCCCGGAGACGGTAAAGCCGTTCCCGTAGGGTCCCCGGATCCCGATCCGGTCGCCCTCGTGCATCGCAAAGAGCGCGGCGGTTGCGTCCCCGACCTCGAGGACAGTGATCGATGACGGGGAGGAGAGAGCCATCGGGACCTCGTCCACGCCCGGCACCCAGACCATTACGAACTGGCCCGGCCGCGCTGCAATCTCGCGATCGAAGACGAATGTCCTGATCGACGGCGTCTCCTCCATGATCTCCGTTATCCTGACCCCTGCGGGCATCTGCTCATGCATGGGCGCACCCCACAATCTCGCCCGCGTCGACGCCGTCCGGGCTGTAGAGGTCGTTTGCGATCGCAGAAAAGATGCCGATGTCGTCGATGACCGCGCTCCCGATCTCGACGGCGCTGGCTCCCGCCATCATCATCTCGATGACGTTGTCGGCGGTGGAGGCCCCGCCGCACCCGACGATGGGGATGGAGCACGCCTCGTAGAGGTCGTAGACGCACCGGACCGCGACAGGGAAGATGGCCTTCCCGGAAAGCCCGCCGAACCGGTTTCCGAGCACCGGCCGCCGGAGGGCCGTCGAGATCCGCATCGCTTTCACCGTGTTGATCGCAACGATCGCATCCGCCCCGCCGCGCTCCGCGGCCGCCCCGATCGCACCGATATCGGCGACGTTCGGGGTGAGTTTCACCCAGGTCGGGACCCCGAGGGAGGCTACAGCCCGGGTGCATTCCTCCACGAGAGCCGGGTCGCTCCCGATCGCCGCCCCGTAGCCCTCTGCGTGGGGGCAGGAGAGGTTCAGTTCGAGCCCGGATGCCGTGCCGGCAAACCACCCGGCGACCGTCCGGAACTCTTCCGGTGTTCCTCCGAAGATACTGACGATCACCGGCTCGCCCGCGAGAGCAGCCAGTTCTTCGGTGAACGCGGCCGAAGGGTTCGGCAGGCCCATGGCGTTGATGATGCCGCCGTCGACGACGATCAGGCAGGGTCCCGGGTGCCCCTCCTTCGGGCTCGGGCCGATGGATTTCGTGACCACACCACCTGCGCCGTTTGCGAGGATACGCGCGAGCGACGCTCCGGTGGTTCCGAGGATGCCGGCCGCCAGCAGGAGATGGTTCTTCAACCGGATGCCCCCAACCTCGGCAGGGCCTGGATAAAGCGCAACCATTGAAAAAAGGTGGGAGCGGGGTATTATTATACTCTCGCGCAAAGTGTACTGGTGAAGATCGGTTGAGCTCCGCTCACCGGAGCCCGGATCTCGGTACAGAAGAGGTAGGAAGCCCCTTTTCATGCCGGATCGTTATTCTCCGTACGAGCAAGAGTTTCTTCCCACGTAATATTCACCGTTGTTTACATAGGATCGATACCATGACCTCGCTCGCAATCTTAGGTGTAGGAAAGGTGGGGGGCGAGACGGCATTTCTCTCCGCCGCGCTCGGTCTCGTCGATGAAATCGTCGCCTACGACGTATACGAGCCCATCCTTCGGGCACAGGTGCTCGACCTGCAGCACACGGGTATCGATGTCACGGTTTCCACTGATACGGCGGCGATGCGGGATGCCGATATCTTTGTCTTTGCGGCGGGCACCCCGAGAACGCCTGAGATCAAGACTCGGGCCGACCTCCTCGAGGCCAACGTTCCTGTGGCGAAACGTTGCAGCAAGCTGCTGCGAGGGTTTCCCGGGATTATCATTACCGTCACGAATCCCATGGACGCAAACAACTACGGCCTCTGGAAGATGATGGGCATCGACCGGCAGCGGTGCATCGGTTTCGGTGGCCAGCTTGACAGCGCCCGTTTTGCCCGCTACCTCGATGAAGCGGGGCACCCGGGACCCGCCTGGGTGCTCGGGGAGCATGGCGAGCACCAGGTGCCGCTCTTCTCGAAGACCGGGGCCGATGTCGGTATCAAGAAGCGGGAGGCGATCCTCTCCCGGATGCAGGGGGCGAGCATGGAGGTGATCCGCGGCAAAGGAGGGACGGTCTTCGGGCCCGCATACCACATCACCATGCTGATCCGGGCGATCCTCGGCGACCGGAGGGAGGTGCTCTCCTGCTCGTGCGTGCTTGAGGGCGAATACGGGCTCTCCGGCTGTTCTCTCGGCGTCCCGGCCCGGATCGGCCGCGAGGGCATCCTCGGCATCGAGGAGTGGGACCTCGATCCCTGGGAGTCCGCGAAGATGGCAGAGGCGGGAGCGTTCGTGCAGGGCCTCTGCAGGAGGTTCGATGTCTGAGCAGGTGCTCGAGTCCCGCATGAGCGTTGCGACCGTCCTCGACGACTTCGGGAAGATCCGTGTCGGTATTCATCAGGTGGAGTACAGTAACGTCGGCGCCGATACCCCGGTCGTTCACGTCTTCGGCCGGGACGCATCAGGGAAGGCAATCCAGGTCAGGGTGACCGGTTTCCGGCCCTACTTCTATGCGCCCGCCGATCTGGTTGACGGCAGATTCCTCCCGCAGGAGGTCGTCGGTGTTGAAGAGGATACGACTTATCGCTCCATCCGCGGCGAGCCGCTCCGGCGGCTCTACACCCGGCGTCCCGGCGACGTCCGTGCCGTCCGCGACGACTATAAGCAGCACTATGAGGCCGATATCCCGTTTACCACCCGGTTCATGATAGACTGCGGCCTTACCGCCGGTGTTGAATTACCTGCCGGTACGGTTGAATTGCCCGATGGTGCCTTTGAGGTCGAGTACTCCGACCTCGCGCCGGCCGATATCAAGGCTCCCGCCCGGACGTGCATCATGGATATCGAGTGTGTGGACGAGGAGGGGTTCCCCGAGCCCGAACGTGACCCGATCATCTGCGTCACTTGCTGGGACTCGTTTGACGACGATTACACGACGCTCCTCTGGCAGCCCGGTGGGGCGGCGGGCGACGTGCCCGACCTCTCGGTCAGCGAGCGGCACCGGGTCGTCCGGTACCCGGACGAGGTCTCGATGCTCCGCGGGCTCGCCGCCTACACGAAGGAGCGCGACCCGGATATCCTCTCAGGCTGGAACTTCGTGGATTTCGATATCCCCTACATCGTGAAGCGGATGGCGGCGCTCGGTCTCAAGGCCGAGGATCTCGCCCGTATCCCCGGGCAGACCGAACGGAATGCCGTCCGGGGCCGCTCGATCTTCGATCTCCTCGGCGCCTACCGGAAGATGCACCAGGCGCAGAAGGAGTCGTACCGGCTCGATGCGATCGCCGAAGAGGAACTCGGGGTGACGAAGGTCCGCTACACCGGGACGATCACCGAGCTCTGGCGGTCCGACCCGGCACGGCTCGTGGAGTACAACTACCGCGACGTCGAACTCTGTGTCGGGATTGATAAAAAGAATAATATTATCGAGTTTTACCGCGAGATCTCCCGGTACGTCGGTTGCCCGCTCGACCGGACGCTGAACTCCTCGAACGTCATCGACATCTTCGTTCTCCGGAAAGCATCGGGAAGGTTCGTCCTCCCTTCAAAAGGGCTCGCCGCGGGCGACGAGTTCGAGGGAGCGACGGTCTTTGAACCCGCGACGGGCCTTCGCGAAAACGTGGTGGTCCTCGACCTGAAATCCCTCTACCCGATGGCGATGATGACGATCAACGCCTCGCCCGAGACGAAGAACCCGGATGGCGAACTGCGGGCGCCGAACGGCATCCGGTTCTCCCGGGAGCCGGACGGGCTGACTCGGAGCATCATCGCGGAACTCCTCGAGGAGCGGGACGAGCGAAAGCGCCTCCGAAACCTCTACCCCTTCGGGTCGCCGGAGTACGTCCTCTACGACCTCCAGCAGAACGTCCTGAAGGTGATCATGAACTCCTACTACGGGGTCTCGGGCTACACCCGGTTCAGGCTCTACGACCGCGAGATCGGGTCGGCCGTCACCTCGGTCGGCCGGGCGATCATCCGGCACACCCGCGACATCATCACCAACCTCGGCTACACCGTCCTCTACGGCGACACCGACTCGTGTATGGTCGAGGTTCCGCCGGGGAACCTCGAGGCGACGATCGCCCGTGCGAGGGATATCGAGGCGAAACTGAACGCGAGCTACGGCGACTTTGCGAAGGCCGAGCTGAACGCCGATACGCACTACTTCTCCATCAAGTTCGAGAAGGTCTACCGCCGCTTCTTCCAGGCAGGCAAGAAGAAGCGCTACGCCGGGCACCTTGTCTGGAAGGAGGGCAAGGATGTCGACGAGGTGGACGTCGTCGGCTTCGAAATCCGGCGCAGCGACTCCCCGCAGATCACGCGGGAGGTGCAGCGCGCCGTCATCGAGATGATCCTTCGCGGGGACGCGTTCAGCGACGTGCAGGCGTATCTCCGCGACGTCATCAGGAAGTACCGCCGCGGGGAGTACTCCCTCGACGAGGCTGGTATTCCAGGTGGTATCGGGAAGAACCTGGATAGTTACGAGAACGACGACGCCCACATCAGGGGCGCCAAGTACTCGAACAAATACCTCGGGACCGACTTCAAGCGGGGCAGCAAGCCCAAGCGCGTCTACATAAAGAACGTCACGGCAAAGTACCCGCGCACAGACGTGATCTGCTTCGAGTACGCCGATCAGGTGCCGCCGGAGTTCGTCGTCGACTGGGAGACGATGCTCGAGAAGACGCTCAAAGGCCCTCTCTCACGGATCATCGAGCCACTCGGGTGGGACTGGCACGACGTCGATCCCTCGCGGACGACGCTCTTTGATTTCGGGATGTAAGAAAAGTTTTGAGGGCCGCTTTACGCGAGACCCCTTTTCGCACGCTCCTCCTCGAGGAACGCGCTCCTCTCAATGTTCTTCGACCAGGCGATGCGGCCGCCGACGATCTGCCAGTTGCCCATCTCCAGGACGTCGATCCCCTCGGGGACCCCGGCGACGTTCGCCCCGCCGGGCACGACGAGAACGGCCTTATCTACTTTCCCGGCGCTTGCGGCAGCCTTGAGCGCCTCGATGGTACCTGCCGGGACCTCGGGAGCCATCTTCACGTTCACGAGCACCCGCTCCGTCTTGCCGGCAACCCGGCGGGAGAGCACACATTCCGGCTGCACACTGCCGGCGGGGGACCATGCGAACTGCCACCCTTCCTGGGGAGAGAACCGCCGGGCAAGGGTCTTCTGGACATCAAGATACGTAGAATCCTTTATGCCACCCATATCAATATCCTCTGCTTTACTGTATGGTCACGGTCGAATATAAGCATTATAGTTCTCTTCGCCTCCGGCAGTCCCATCCGAACCTGGTGGCGGCCGGCGATCTCGCTCCTCCGGGGCCGGCGAGGGGATGGGCATGTGACCCGGGCAGGACGGCGCACCGTAAATGACCGGAGGAACACTTTTATTCTACTAGCGGTATTATGCACCGGGGTTGTTGATAATGGCAGATGCAACGCAGATTGAGGCCGGGGTTGTGGAAGCGTATGAGAGGCTGGCCCGTGAGGTAATGGATCGGCCGGAGAGCATCCCGAGTGCCATCCACAATCTCCTCCTGAAACTGGCGGAGACGCACCCGGGTGCGGTCTACTGGATCGTCCGGAAGTTTTACCAGGAATATCTCCGGCTGTATGTCTCCGATACCGGGTACATCGGTATCGCAGACCGGTACGAACCGGACCTGATGTATCCGGGCGACATCGTCTTCTACATGGTGCCCGAGAGCCCGCAGCCGGGTGACGTGGTTCAGATCTCCTTTACTGACAGGGATGAGGTGAGCGTCTACGTTATCCACGGCCGGGTCATCAGGTGCAACGATGATCGGTCGATACAGGTCGCGGATACCAGTACCGGAGAGGAGTACAAAGTCGTCGACTGGAACATCCTCGGAAAACTGGTGAAGGTCATCCCGTTCGGCTCCGGAGAATGGCAGGAACTCTTCTCTGCATCAAGCGTTCCGAGGGAGTGGGTAGCCACATCGATCGAGGAGAACATCAGTTCGCTTCAGGAGTCGGATATTACTGGAATGGATGAGGCGATTGCCGAGCTCAAGCGCCGCCTTAAGGAACTGGTATAGCAGGGGCGCCCACGCTTACGCATTTTTGCCGGGAAGCCTGCCGCCTCCCGGGACGGCTTTCATACCGGCCGCGGTCAACACATCACCCGGGTCTTCGGGCCCCCACACGAACTTTTTTGAGGGGGAGCGATCTATCCGGGCGGTATGAAGCATCTGGCAATGATCATCCTCGGCCTGCTGCTCATCCCGTCGGGAGCGCATGCGCTTACCTTCCTCGGCGGAGATCAGCAGGTGATTGACACCCCCATCCCCGACGACGTCGTCGCCTCGGGTGGATCCGTGACCGTCAACGCCCCCGTTGATAGCCTGACGGTTGCCGGGGGCATGGTGACGGTGGATGCGCCGGTCGCCGGCGACGTCATCGCCGCGGGAGGCACCCTGATCATCAACGGCGATGTCGGCGGGAAGGTGCTTGCCGCCGGTGGCGAGATTGAACTGAACGGGAACGCGACGAACGCCCTCATCACCGGGGGCACGGTCAGAATCGGGGAGAATGCCGTCATAGAGCGCGACGCGTTCATCTCGGCGGGGGAGGTCACCAACGCGGGATCGGTTCTCCGCAACCTGACGGTATCGGGCGAGACGTTCAACAATCCCGGTACGGCCGGGAACGTGACGTTCGAGGAGCCGCCGGAGCCCGGACTGCTGCCCGGCCTCTTCTCTGTGCTCTTCGCCATCGGATTCCTTATCCTCGGGCTTCTCCTCATCCGGGCGTTCCCCGACCTATTTGCGGCGGTGGTCGGGCAGGTCAAGAAGAGCCCGGTCCTTCTCACGGTTCTCGGGTTCGTTGCGATCATCGTATCGGCGATCATCCTCATCATCATCGCAATCACGATCGTCGGTCTTCCTATTGCGGTCGTTGCGGGACTGCTCTTCATCGTCGCACTGATGCTCTCGTCGCTCTTTGTCGCATACGCCCTCGGGGACGTCATCGCCTCCCGGGCAGGATGGAGCCCGGGGCGCATGTGGATCTTTGTCCTGGGGTTCGTGATCCTGCAGATCCTCATCTTCATCCCGCTGCTCGGGGGGATCGTCCAGATCGTCGCGGTCAGTCTCGGCTACGGGGGGCTGCTCTACGCGCTCAGGAGCGCCTGCCCGTTCCGTGCCGGTGGTGGCGGGGCGTAGTCTTTTTTTGGCGGGTTTGTGGGGGGCACTTCCCCTGCACCCCGGCAGGGGATGTGTGGCCGTTAGCGACAAAGTTCTTGGCCTGTGGAAAGAACACGCATTCTCCTTCTCTAGGTTAGAAGCATCTCAATTGTGTGAATACCTAGAACAGTGAAAAGACGAGAGCAAAGCCCCATACAGTGGACCGTGGGAGACTCGCACCTTTGGTGCTCGAACTCCGCCTGCCCTTCGGGCACGCATCGTTTATCGCCATGGGGGAGGGGCTGACGGGGAGTGCGACGTTCCGACAGGGACAGAGCACGAGAAGCCGTTAGGCTTCGAGGGGGGCACGCCCCCTCCCCTGTCTCTATCTTGTACATGGACACCTGTGACCCCCACTCGAAGACCTCCGGTCTTCTCAAACTCCTGCCGTTCCGGCAGTCGTTCCCCACCCGGCCTTCGGCCTCCTCCTCCGCACCTGGCGGTGCTCAAACTCCGCTCATCCGGAGCGTCGTTCCCCGCCCCTGAGGGGCGGGGGCAGTGCGTGGCGATATGCGACTGGCCGAAGGTGCGACGTTCCTCCGGAATGTGACTGCCTTACGGGCAGGAGCTTGAGCACCGGGGGTGCGAACGGAGCTTGAGCACCGCTAGGTGCGGGGGCAGGAGCACGAGCACCGGAGGTGCGCAGTCCCCCCGAAATCCGTGCATGGAGTTGTAACTGACCACGTGGCTCTCCCCCCGAACTGAATTGCAAGACCCCTTTACCAGAGCTGCGGCGAAGCCTCTTCAGTGGATCTACGCTATCTCCATCCCTTCTCCCCCCGGACACCCGACCGGCTCGATCCGCGTCCCCGGCAGGACGACCAGGTTGTATGCGCCGTGGTCGCGGTTGAACCGGACGAGAACCCCGTAGAGCCGGACTATGTCGCCGTAGGGGAGACCTTCGAGCGCGTCGCGGTTCGTGCCGCGGAGCGTCGCCGGGACGACGGCGTAGGTGGGGTCTCCCGCCGTCCCGTCGCAGATCTTGTATACTTTCGTCCGGTTATCCCCGAGGTTCCCGGACATCAGCGCAGCGACGACGTTGATCTTTTTGTCGCGGTGCCGGCGGAGGTGGGAGAGGGGCGCGAACTTCGCCCCCGGCGGGACATGATAGGCGTGCTGCGTCTTCGTATCCTTTCGCAGGAGCGCCGACGAGTATTTGATATCGACGTTCATGAACCGGTAGCCATCTTTCCCCGCTGCGAGGCTCTCCATCAGCCGGGTCGGCCGGATGTCGCCCTTCTGCTCGAACGTCCAGCACCGGGCGGGGTTGCAGGCGGTTCCCCGGATGAACGAGCAGGGGCTGTAGATCGTAAGGCCCTGGTCCGCGATCGCCCGCACGGTCCGGCGCATGGCGGTGGAGTTCGCGAGGTCGGCGGGCTCCACGACGACGATCGTTCCATCGGGCGCGAGCCGTTCGGCAAGACCGGCGACAAGGTCGGCGCGCCGATCAGTATCGAGATGGCGGAGTTCGTTTAAGACGTTCGAGAAGACCATGAGGTCTATCCGGTCGGGCAGGTCCCCGGCCTCAAGCGCCCCGATATCGGCGCGGATGGGCTTTTCCACCCGCACGGCGTTGCCTCGCGCCGCGGCGGCAGCCGGGACGAGGGCGTTGTAGGCCTCGAGGTGCTCCTCCGATCGCTCGACGGCGTAGACCTCCGCTGTCCCGCTCCCGATCCGCCCGAGAAGATCGATGACGGCGAGCGGCACGACTCCCGGCCCGGTGCCGAGATCGAGGATGCGCATGCAGGGTTTCGCGAGCCCCTGATTGATGACCTGCCAGAAGATATGCTCGAACTGCACCAGGTAGACCGGCGCGTGGTAGGCAAGGTAGCCGAGAACCTGGTAGGCCTTCCGGTAACTCACCCGTTTCTCCTTCCAGTACCGGCTCTTCTGCGCGAGGATGGCGTTACGCATCCGGTCGAGCACGACCGGGTCGTCCCAGGACTTGGCGGTCTTCTTCTCGATGTAGGACTCGACCAGACGCTCTATGTAGTCCGGAACCTCCGGCTCCTTAAAGAACGCGAGCTGCCGCTCGCGCCCGGCATCGTCGACCGCTAACGGCCCTTCAACGCTACCCCGCTCGCTCATGGCATACCAGCTCAGCAGGATGGGTAATACAGGTTGCGGCGCCCTGCTCTGCGGTAAAGTAGGGATGTAGGGAAGGCCGGCGGATCTCGCTCAGGGCGTGCCGGCGCCCTTCTCCCGGCCGAGCCGGAAGGCCGCGGTATTGACCTCGACGGTTTTTGGCGGCACGCACCGCCGCACCGCCTCTTCGAGGGTCTCGAGCCGGAGCGGGATCTTGCCCGACGCCGCCCCGAGCATCACGATGTTCTGCGAGAGGATGCTCCCCGCCTCCTCTGCGAGGTTCGCGGCGTCGATACAGGTGACGTCGAGGTCGGCGAGCGCGGCGAGGATGCTCTCCTCGTCGGGTACGTCCAGGTTCTGCTGGTAGACCGACGTGGGGACGACCAGGTGCCGGTTCACCACGAGCCTTCCGCCGGCCGGGAGGTAATGCCGGTAGCGGAGGGCTTCGAGGAGGTCGAAGGCGATGAGGAGGTCGGCCGTCCCCGGCACGATCAGGGAGCCGTGCTTGCCGTCGATGCGGATATGGCTCTCCACCGACCCGCCGCGCTGCGCCATCCCGTGGGTCTCGGCGCTCCGGACGGTTCGGTTGTCGAGGATGCATGCCTCGCCGATGACGTTCGAGGCGAGAACGGTTCCCTGGCCGCCGATCCCGACGATCAGGATGTCGAACGAGGATTTCATCGCCGTCCCTCCATGGCGATCGCGCCCGACGGACAGATGTCCGCGCAGACACCGCACCCGGCGCAGAGTTCGGTGATCGTCGCGTTCTTATCGACGAACGCGATCGCCGGGCAGCCGAACGACCGGCAGACGCCGCAGCCCGTGCATTGCTCGAGGTCGACCGCATAGGCCTTGCGCTTGATCCCGCTCCGCCGTGCGGTGATGACGCATGGCTGCTTTGCGATGACGACCCGGACGCCCCTCCTCTCCTTTGCGCGGCGGAACGTGTCGAGGAGCACCGGAAGGTCGTAGGGGTCGACCGTCTCGACCCAGGAGACCCCGCACGACCGGCAGATGGCGTCGAGCGATATCGGGGTGCTCTCGACGCCCGTGGCCGTCAATCCGGTGTTGGGGTTTGGCTGGTGGCCGGTCATGGCGGTGATCCGATTGTCCAGGATGACGACCACCATGTCTGCACCGTTGTAGACGGCGTTTAAGAGCCCCGGTATTCCCGTGTGCAGGAACGTTGAGTCGCCGATGGTCGAGATCACGGGCCGTTCCTCCCCCGACCGGGCGATCCCGCTCCCGACGGTGATCGAGGCGCCCATGCAGATGGTGGTGTCCACCGCCCCGAGCTGGAGCCCGAGGGTGTAGCACCCGATGTCACTTGGGAAGATGCCGTCGCGGAAGACCTTCCGCATGGCATAAAACGTCGGCCGGTGCATGCACCCGGCGCAGAGGATCGGCGGCCGGGGCGGCACTCCCGAAACCGGGGCGGCCGCCGGGAAGGTCATCGCCGGGGTGATGCCCGCTCTCTCGAGGGCGGCAGCGACCGTCGCCGGGGTGAACTCCCCTTCGTATGGAACCGTGCCGTCGATCTTACCGAAGACCTCCGCCTTCGTCGCCGCCTGCCGGACAGCTTCCTCGACGACCGGATCGAGTTCTTCTACGACAAGGACCTTCTCGTGCCGGTTGACGAAGTCCGCCAGCCACTCCTCGTCGATCGGGTAAGCGCCGATGATCGCGAGCGAGACGTCATCAGGGAGCACCTCCTGGACGTAGGCGGCCGAGACGCCGCTCGTGACGACGGCGGTTTCGCCCCGGACGGTGTGGCGGTTGTAGCCGAGTTCGACCAGCCGCTTCTTCAGGGCCGGCTGCTTCTCGTTCAGCTTCTTGTGCAGCACCCGGGTGTGCGCGGGGATGACCACGTACTGCTTCGGGTCGCGCTGGAAGGTGGCGGCCCGGTGCTCGGTCCCGATCTCCCCCAGGTCGACGTCACCCTTCGAGTGGCAGATCCGGGTGGTGGGGCGGAAGATGACCGGCAGGCCGAACTCCTCGGAGAGGGCGAAGGCGTCCCGCAATATATCGTGCGCCTCCTGGACCGAAGCCGGGTCGAGGCAGGGAAGCCGGGCGAAGTGCGCGTAGCGCCGGGTGTCCTGCTCGTTCTGGGAGCTGTGCGCGAAGGGATCGTCGGCGGAGAGGACGACGAACCCGCCGGTCACCCCGGTGTATGCGCTCGTCATCAGGGGATCGGCCGCTACATTCAACCCGACGTGTTTCATGGTGCAAAGTGCGCGAAGGCCGCACCAGGCGGCGGCGAGTGCGTTCTCGAAGGCGACCTTCTCGTTCGTGGACCACTCCACGGTGAAGGGGCGCTCCCCCTGCACCCGGAGGATGTCAATCACTTCAGAGGACGGCGTTCCCGGATAACCACTGGCAAAATCGACGTTTGCCTCCAGGCATGCGTGAGCGATGCCCTCGTTCCCGAGTAGGTATCGTACTGCCATTGTTCCACTCTACTATACTTCTATTGTCAGTTTTGAACATAGCGCTTTGGATGTTAATCCAAAAAATTAAGTGCTTAGATATCAGATGTTGGAGAGTAATCCTACCCGGGCCCGTAGCATAGCTGGTGGTGCACCCGGCTGATAACCGGGAGGTCGTGCGTTCGAATCGCATCGGGCCCATGTTCCTTTTGTCATGTCTTTCAGCGATGAGCCCTGCCGTTCAGCAGGGGTTGTATATGTGGTTTTGGTGTTAACGGAGGCTGCTTTACATTCTCTCCGCCAAAAAGAGACGGCAACGAGGCGGAACGGGGCGGGACTCTCTGGGTCCGGCCGGCGGCGACCAGCGTTGAGGATGCTGTATCTGTGCTATCACATGCATGTTCTATAGTGGTATTGTTATCAGGAGATCCCGAGCAGGGATTTGACGCAACCTTTATGTTGAAAGTGATACAACATTTACAGGCACTAATACGAGTGTATCCGGGCCCGTAGCATAGCCGGTGGTGCACCCGGCTGATAACCGGGAGGTCATGCGTTCGAATCGCATCGGGCCCATTCATCCTGATTTTCTTCTGATTTCGTTTGTTAAAACTGATTCCGGGAGATCTGCATTTATTTCTCCCCGCTCTTTACGTCATCTGTGTGCCGGGTATGCAGGTCATTGCCTCCATCGCGCCATATGCTTAAATAATAGCGGCAGCTCTATGGTCGCTCTATAACTTCTGGACTTCCCGGGGCCGGAGGGCATCGATCCGCCCCGTAGACGCGAGAGCCCTGAGGATGATCGGCCTGCAAGCCGATCCGCACTCAGAACCTGCTGCATCTGCTGGATGATGGAAGGAGGTTGTATCAAGAGTATCCCGGCATTCTTCCGGAACCGGTGCTCTGCACCGGCGTGATGGTATCGGGCATGGTCCCGGGTTCGCGGCCGGAAATACTGAGATCTGTGCCGAACAAAATTAATTGGTGATGATAATGAATAATTTAGCCTCTATTTTTACCCGTAAAGGTGTTGGGGTGATGAACAATCGCACCCTTATGCTTGTCCTGGTCTTCTGCGTGATGCTCTCGGCGGTGCCTGCTGTGGTGGCGGCGGGTGAGGTTGTCTCCCTCCCCGATCCCAACCTTGAAGCTGCTGTGCGCGAGGAGCTGGATAAACCCGAGGGGAATATCACCACTGACGATATGGCCACGCTCTCCGAGTTGTATGCAGAGTACAGGGGGATCAGCGATCTGTCGGGGCTGGAGCATGCGGTCAACCTGCAGACACTTTATCTCACGGGCAACGAGATCAGCGATCTCGGTCCCCTTGCCGGCCTGACGAACTTACAGGAACTTGGGATATGGGCCAACGAGATCGGCGATCTCGGCCCTCTTGCCGGCCTGACCAACTTGCATTGGCTTCACCTCGATGAAAATCAGATCGGTGACCTCAGTCCCCTTGCCAACCTAACTAACCTGCAGACGCTCTGGGTTGGAAACAACCAGGTCCGCGACATTGGTCCCCTTGCCAGCATGACCGGACTTACGTCGCTTACTCTCTACAACAACCAGATTAGCGATCTCGGTCCCCTTGCCAACCTGACTGATCTGCAGGGGCTTAGCGTCGATGGCAATCAGGTCAGCGATATCAGGCCCCTTACCGGTCTGACTGATCTGCAGACACTTTCGCTGGCAAACAATCGGATCAGCGATCTCGGTCCTCTTGCCAACCTGACCAACCTGCATTCGCTTCATTTAACGGACAATCAGCTCAGTGACATCAGCCCGGTTGCCAACCTGACCAACCTGACGTTGCTTGATTTCGCAGGTAATCAGGTCAGTGACATCAGGCCTCTCGCCGGCCTGGCCAACCTGACGTCGCTTTACCTCGCGGGTAATCGGGTTAACGATCTCAGGCCCCTTGCCGGCATGACCGGCCTGCGTGACCTCTGGATCGAGGACAACCTGGTCCGCGACCTCGGCCCCCTTGCCGATCTGACCAGCCTGGAGGTGCTATCTTCAGGTAACAACCGGATTCGCGACCTCAGCCCCCTTATAGGCCTGGAGAGCCTGGATTCCCTTAACCTTACGGCCAATCAGGTCCGTGACATCGGGCCGCTGGTTGCCAACAGTTATACAGGTGGGCTCGGTGCAGGGGATGTCGTGGTCCTTGGGTACAACTATCTCGACCTCACCCCGGGGTCCGATGCGATGAATGATATCCAGATGCTGTTGGACAGGAAGGTTTTGGTTGTCGACTATGATCTCCAGAGGGAGGAATCACTGGCATCAGTCACTCCGACGTCACTCCACTCTCAGATGACCTCCTCACACCGTATCTCACCATAACCCTCCCTCTTCTCCAGTGTTCTGGGGAAGGGACGGAGCCCGGGCGTACCTGCTCAACCCCGACCCCGCTGCCGCCGGTAGACGATGTGCTCGAGCGCGAGGACGGTGACGACGCCCACAACAAAACCGTTCGTGACCAGAGGACGGATCATTGCCGGAAACCCTGCGGCGACATCCGGGGGCAGGAACGCCACCAGTGTCCCGAGAAGAAGGGGGATGCCGACGATCAGGCCATCCTCGAAAGCCCCGATCGCCCCGCTCTCCTGTCCGAGCACAAGCCCCGCTGCGATCTGTGAGGCCATGACGTAGATGAGGACGATGCCGATGACGGGGCCCGGGATGCTCTCGAGGTAGCCGATGGCAAGGGGCGATGCAGCCATAAGCCCGAGTGCGACCGCGGCCGGGACCAGGGCGAACCGGGACGCGCACCCGGTGGCGGCGATGACGCCCGGGGAGAGCGAGAAGTTCACCGGGCCGATCACACCTGTAACTCCCGCGAGAACGTTCCCGAGGCCCGTGACGGCAACCCCGCGGTTCACCCGCTCCTCCATCGCATCGGCCCCAAGAAGGCCGCCCACCGACTGGATGGACCCGAGGTCGTTTACGGCGAGCGCGAGGTAGCAGACCAGGAACGCCGCGAGCACCCCGGCGTCGGGCACGGCAAGCGGCGCGAGCAGGTTTTCAGGCAGCGCGACGAGGACGGTATCCGCAGGCGGCAGGGGGACCGCTCCGAAGAGGGCGATGTAGGCCGGCGTGCCGAGGAGGATCGCCCAGAGCGCCAGGGTCGACTTCCAAATCCCCGCAAGGAGCCCGCTCGCGGCGAAGAGGGCAAGCGCAAACACGATGGCGAAGAGGAAGGTCTGTGTCGCCGGAACCGTGCCACCCCCGTCCGTAACCAGGTTGAGGATGGTGGGTGCGAGGGTGAATGCGATGAGCATGAGGACGACCGCGATCACCCGGGGCGTGAAGAGGCGTTTGAGGTATCCGATGAGCCCGGTCGCTGCGAGTCCGGTAAGGAGGAGCCCGCCGATCACCAGGGATCCGTTGATCGCCGAGAATCCTGCATCAAGGCTTGCAAGGATGCCGACCAGGAGCACCGTCGCCGGGCCGAGCACCAGAGGAAGCCTGTGCCCGAGATAGATCTGCGCGAGCAGCACCAGGGCGACGAGGAGGAAGAGTCTCTGGAGGTACGGGACGGCCGATCCCCCGGCCTCGAGCCCGGCAACCACCCTGCCGATGATGAGGACGAGGGGAACGCTCACTGCGAGCCACTGCAGGCCGAAGATGAGGAGCGATGCCGGTCGCGGCCGGTCGTCGATGCCGTACGAGAACTCCATCGAAAAGACTCCTTTTTGAGCCGCCGGACCCGGGAGTGGGTCTTGCGGCGCATGAGGGGAGTATATCATCCACGGCAAGATAGGGTTTCCCATTCCCGTCTTTCATGGAAAAGTCACTTTTTTACGTTCTGCAAGGCGAATTATCTCTATGGTTTCCAATGGTCATGCGACCGGACTTCTCCGCATGCCCCATGATATCCGTCCCGCCCTCTCCCGGCCCTGCGCCGTGCGGCGCGGGAGGAGGGGGCGGGCGTGAACGCCGTCGAGGTCCGGGGCCTCTCGCGGTCCTTCGACGGCCGCGAGATCCTCCGCGATGTCTCGTTCACCGTCGGGCATGGCGAGATCTTCGGCTACCTCGGGCCGAACGGCGCCGGAAAGACCACGACGATCCGGATCCTGCTCGGGCTGCTCGCCCCCGGCGCGGGCGAGGTCCGGGTCCTCGGCCGCGACCTTGCCGCCGACGACGATGCGCGGGCGCGGGTCGGAGTGCTCTTTGAGAACAACGGTCTTGCCGACCGGATGAGCGCCGCGGACAACCTGGCCTACTACGCCGGGCTCTACGGTGTCGAAGACCCCACAGAGCGGATCGACGAACTCCTCACACTCGTCGGTCTCGCCGACCGGCGGGACGACCCGGTCGGGACGTTCTCGACCGGCATGAAGCGGAAGCTCGGGATCGCCCGGGCCATCCTCCACCGGCCTGAGGTTGTCTTCCTCGACGAACCTTCTTCCGGCCTCGACCCCGGCGCGCAGAGGATGGTCCGCGACCTCATCGTCGAACTCTCCAGGCGGGAGGAGATGACCGTGTTTCTAAACTCCCATCACCTCGACGAGGTCCAGCGCATCTGCTCCACGGTCGCAATCCTTGCGGGAGGCAGGGTCCGGGCCTTCGACTCGGTAGAGAACCTCACCAAGGCATCTGGTCGCCCGGCCGTGACGATCGCCCTCGCCGACCCCGGCGAGCGTTCCCGCGCGTGCGAGACCGCCGGAAACCTGCCGTACGTCACGGAGTGCGACGCGGACGGCAACAGTCTTCTCTGCACCCTCACCGACCCGGGCACGATACCGGACCTCATCACGGCCCTTGTCGGGGCAGGCTTCCGTATCGAGGAGGTCCGTCGGTCGTCCCGGTCGCTTGAGGAGATCTACCTCGAACACGTCGGCCGGGTGGAGGGTGCGGCATGAGCACGTTTGCCGTCATCGCCCGCCGCGAAATTAGGCTCGCCGTCCGGAACCGGAGCGCCCTCATCACCGCGTTCATTTTCTCCATCTGGTTCCCGGTCATGTCGGCTCTCAGTATTGCTGTGGGCGCCGGTGGCGACGCTGCGGCCGTTACCGCCGGCATCACCATGATCACCCTCCCGGTCGCGGTCTTTCTGGGCTACATCTTCTGCGCCGACGCCTTCCTCCGCGAGAAGCGGGACGGCACCATCGAGACGCTCCTCTGCGCCCCGGTCTCGCTCCAGCGTCTCTGGGAGGGGAAGGCCGCCGGGGTCACCGTCCCGGCCTACGTGATGATGCTTCTCTCGGCCGCGGTGAGCGTCGCAGCGATCTCCAGCCTCACCGGTGTCACCATCGCCGCCGAACCCCTCCTCCTCCTTCACTTCGTAGCCGTCGTCCCGGTCTGGATCGCCGCCTCAGCCGGGCTCATCGGCGCCGCCCAGCTCGCGCTCGGGATGCGGGAGAACCAGATCCTCGGGTTTGTCTTCATATTCGGGTTCATCTTCCTGATCGTCCTGTTTCAGCAGATTGTGCCGGCCGGGTCAGGCATCTCGGCGACGACGGAGGCGGTCCTCGCGGTGGTCGGGCTCGCACTCCTCGTCCTCGCCCGTTTCATCGCCGGGAAGGTGACGAAGGAGCGGATCGTCCGGACGATCCCGTAAGGTGTGAGAGCGGCGGTTGCCGAATCCGGGCAGCGCTCGATCGGCGATCGCACTGCTCCGGATAGGGGAACAGGAAGATACACCCGGGGATGCACCCTCCCCGCCCTCGTCCCGACAGAAGTATGATATACCGGTGCAGCAAGGGTGCACCTGTTATGCAGGAGGAGCACGATCTCCCGAACCGCATCCTTCGTGCCCTCCGGTTCCGGCCGAAGGGCATGACCATCACCGAGGTGGCAAAGCAACTCGGCGTCACCCGGAACTCGGTCTCGAAACACCTCGAGATCCTCCAGATCGCCGGTAAAGTAGATGTGCGGCAGATCGGCAACGCAAAGCTCTACTCCCTTGCTCAGCGCGTCCCGATCTCCGCCTTCCTCTGCTTCACGAAGAACCTGATCCTCATCCTCGATGCCGACCAGCGGATCGTCCAGGTCAACGATCAGTGCCTCAAGCACCTCCGGCAGTCGAAGGACGACCTGATCGGCCGGACGATTCGCGAGGCTGCCCTCCCTGTCGTCTCCACTCCCGAGGCGCTCGCGGTGATCGAGAGTCTGGAACATGAGCAGGTGATCGCCGATATCCCCTACGTGCGGGAGGATGGCAGCGAGTTCTTCTACCAGATGCAGGCGATCCCGACGACCTTCGAGGACGGGGAGAAGGGGTGCACCCTCGTCCTCGAGGATATCACCGAGCGGAAACGATACGTCCGGAACATGGAGTTCCTCGCCCGGACGGCGATGGAACTTGTCGATCTGCAGCCGGTGGATGATATCTACCGGTATGTCGTCGACGGGCTCATGGAACTCGCGCCGGGATCATACGCCTACATCTTCTCCTATGACGAGGCCGACCGGCAGTTCGTCATCCAGGCAGTCGCCGGCGAGAGGTTCCGGGAGGGGCTCACGGAAATCCTAGGACGTGACCCTGTCGGCCTGATCGTCCCGGTCGGCCGGGCCTTCGATGCCCCCTACTACCAGACCCCCCTCTTGATGCGCGGCCTGCGGGAGTTCGTCCTCCGCCCCGAATCGACCTCGTGGTCGTTCTACGACCTCTGTTTTGAGGCGATCCCGGAGGAGGTCTGCGAGGCAATCCTCACCCGGTTCGACATCGCGAAGATCTACACCATGGGGCTGGTCTGGCGGGAACAGATCTTCGGCATCGCAGGCATCTTCCTTCGCCCGGGGATGAAACTTGATAACCGGGAGACAGTGGAGTCGTTCTTCCGGCAGGCCTCCATCGCCATTGCCCGGCGGCAGACCGAGGAACGGCTTCGCTGCAGCGAAGCACGGTTCCGGGACCTGATCGACTCGTCGCCCGTCGCGGCGGCCGTTATCGAGAGCGACGGCCGCTACGCCTACCTCAACCGGGCATTTACCGACCTCTTTGGGTATACGCTTGCGGATATCCTCACCGAGAAGGACTGGTTCCGGCTGGCCTTCCCCGATCCCGTCCGCCGCCGTAAGGCGATCGCCGCCTGGCAGGCGGATCGGGAAGAGGCCGGCCCCTGCCACTCCCGGCCGCGGACATTTCCGGTCCGGTGCCAGGACGGAGAGGAGAAGACGATTCGTTTCCGGCCGGTCGAGCTCTCCGACGGCACGCAGTACATCACCTACGAGGACGTTAGCGAGGAGCGCCGGGTCTACGGGGTGCTGGTGGGCGAGATTGCAGGGCTGCGACGGAAGTAGGGCGCCGGCAGGGTCGACCACATCGATATCGCTGCAGACGGCCCGGAAAAACGGGTGAGATTGTAGAGCCCGATTCCAGAGCAGACCGAGCAGGAAGGGAGCTTACTGCCCGGCCACCGTCCCTTCCTTGAGGTACTGGAGAACCGGGGCGAGGATCTTCTCATTTACCGCGCCCGCTTTTGCCACCGAATTGCTGTTCATGGCAATGTAGGTGTCCTTCTCGGCCCAGTAATAGAGGATCGTGTATGAGCCGTAGTACCCGCCGGTATGCCCGTAGAGGGTCAGGCCCTCCGATGCATTCTGTTGCGTAAAGTATCCGTAACCGCATCCGACGCTCATCTCCCCCAGACCGGCCACCTCTCCGGTCTTTCTGGACTGCAGGGAGGTATTCTCCATCGCCGCAAGCGACGCCGGGCTGACCAGCGCCCCTGAACGAAGTGCGCGGTGGAACCTGTTGAGGTCGGCCGTCGTGCTCACGATATCCCCGGCGCCCCGGTCGAACTGGATATAAAGGTCACTGAAGTCCATGACGGTCCCGTCTTCATCGCTTTCCTGGGCCCGCATGTGCGGACCGGGGATGTGGTTAGTCCGGTGGACGAACGTGTCGTTCATCCCCGCCGGGACGAGGATGTTGCGGGTGACATAGTCCTCGTAGGGAGTTCCGGTCGCCTCGTCGATGATCAGGGTCAGGAGGATATAGTTCACGTTCGAGTAGGTGTAATCCGTTCCCGGCGGGTAGAGGGGGCCGGCATCGAGGCTCTGCCGCATTCCTTTCTGGTAGGGGACCGGCATGTCGGGGCTCTCGTACTCTTCGAGGACGATCGCGTCCTCGTCGTAATCCGCGATCCCGCTCGTGTGGTCGAGGAGCCGGCGGATGGTGATCGTCTCGCTCTCCGGGATCGCCTCCGCCACGTCCGCCGGGAGCCAGCGGTCGATGGAATCGTCGAGCGAGAGTTTTCCGTCCTCGGCGAGCTGCATGACCGCGACGCTGGTGAAGGTCTTAGTCACGCTCGCGATGATGAACCGCATCTCCGGCGTTGCCGGCACCGCGGGGGAGACCGAGGCGTTGCCGGCCGCGTAGTTCCAGGTCCATTCCGGCGTCGAGATCTCGATCAGGATACCGGGAACGCCGGCATCCCGGACACCGGCCGAGACGATCGACGCGAGATCGGAGGCTACCCCCGGGGGCGGGGTGCTCCGGTTGAGGTCACCTGCTTCCTGCACGGTTCCGGCGCTCTGCATGCACCCGGAGGAGAGGACGGCCGCGGCTATGGCGATACCGATGAGAAGGAGGATATGAGGTTTTGCATATGGAAGGAGGGGCATAGACATTCGTATGAGGTTTTTCGGTTATATGGTATCTCTTTTGAGGGACGCACGATGCATCTCTGCCGGCAGGCATCGGTACCGGGCTGTTAAGCGGCGCCTGTGAGGGGCGCATCGAGCGAGCAGGTCGTTATTTTTGGCCGTTCTTCTCTAAGGTGCCGGGGCCGGCGGGCTCGTGGGTGAGATATATATAGTGTTGTACCTTCTGTGTTCCCATGCAGGAGGAGCACGATCTCCCGAACCGCATCCTTCGCGCTCTCCGGTTCCGGCCGAAGGGCATGACCATCACCGAGGTGGCAAAGCAGCTCGGCGTCACCCGGAACCCTGTCTCGAAACACCTCGAGATCCTCCAGATCGCCGGTAAAGTCGATGTGCGGCAGATCGGGAACGCGAAACTCTTCTCCCTCGCCCAGCGCGTCCCGATCTCCGCCTTCCTCTGCTTCACGAAGAACCTGATCCTCATCCTCGATGCCGACCAGCGGATCGTCCAGGTCAACGACCAGTGCCAGAAAGCCCTCAAACGCTCGAAGGACGAGTTAATGGGTCTGACGCTCGCGGAGGCCGCCCTCCCCGTCGTCTCCACCCCCGAGGCGCTCGCGGTGATCGAGGGCCTGGAGCGCGAGCAGGTGATCGCCGATATCCGGTATGCGCGGGAGGATGGCGAGTTCTTCTACCAGATGCAGGCAATCCCGACGACGTTCGAGGACGGGGAGAAGGGATGCACCCTCGTCCTCGAGGATATCACCGAGCGGAAGCGGTATGTCAGGAACATGGAGTTTCTTGCCCAGACCGCGATGGAGCTCGTGGATATGCCGCCGGAGCAGGATATCTACCAGTATATCACTGAAAAGATCGCCGAACTCGTGCCGAACCCACGAATTTTCGTGGCGGCATACGACGAAGTCGAGGGAGAGTTCGTCGTGCAGGCGGCGCAGGATAAAGACTTCCATGCTGGTATGGCACGCCTATTGGGGGTGGAGCCCGTTGGCCTGACATTTCCCATCAAAAAGGTATTATCGCATCCCCAGGGAGGGAATCCCCTGGCATTGCTGACTCGGGGTATCCAGGAGTACGTGTTAGACCCGGAACCTGGTCTGGGAAAGTTGTCATTGTACGGGGATATTTTCTTCAGGCAGATCCCCGAGGAGATCTGTGAAGAGATGTGTTCTACATGGAATCTTGGGAAGATCAATCTCACCTTCCTGGTCTGGGAGGACCGGTTATTCGGCTCTGTCAAGATATTTCTGTCGCCCGGCGAGGTGCTCGAAGACAAACAGGCGATCGAGTCCTTCCTCCGCCAGGTCTCCATCGCCATTGCCCGGCGGCAGACCGAAGAACGGCTCCGCCGCAGCGAGAGCCGGTTCCGGGACCTGATCGACTCGTCGCCCGTCCCGTCTGCCGTCATCGAGAGCGACGGCCGCTACACCTACCTCAATCGGGCGTTCACCGACCTCTTCGGATACACCCTTGAGGATATCCCCACCGGGAGGGACTGGTTCCGGCTTGCGTTCCCCGATCCCGTCCGCCGCCGTAAGGCGATCGCCGCCTGGAAGGCGGATCGGGAAGAGGCCGGCCCCTGCCACTCCCGGCCGCGGACGTTTCCGGTCCGGTGCCGGGACGGGAAGGAGAAGAGGATCCTCTTTCGACCGGTCGAACTCTCCGACGGGACGCAGTACATCACCTACGAGGACGTTAGCGAGGAGCGCCGGGTCTACGGGATGCTGGTGGGCGAGATAGCCGGGTTACGAAAAAAGTAATTATTTGGTGTTCTGCACCTGCCGGAAAAACTGCTGCCGCCCCCTCTACAGCGTCTCGCTGCCGTAGAGATAGGGCCTGAGAGCCTCCGGGATCGTGACCGAACCGTCCTCGTTCTGGTTGTTCTCGAGAATCGCCCGGATCGCGCGCGATGTCGCTATCGCGGTGCTGTTCAAGGTGTGCACGTAGCGCTTCTCGGTGAACTCGGTCGGATCGCGCACCTTGATGTTCAGCCTGACCGCCTGGTAAGCCGTGCAGTTCGAGCACGAGACTGCTTCGCGGTAGCGCTCCTCGCGCGGCATCCAGACCTCGAGGTCGTACTTCTTCGCAGCGACCGTCCCGATATCCCCCGTGCAGATCGAGACGACCCGGTAGGGGAGGCCGAGCCGCTGGAAGACCTCCTCGGCGTTCGCCATCAGCTCCTCGTGCAGGTCCCAGGACTGCTCAGGCGTCGCGTAGATGAACTGCTCCACTTTGTGGAACTGGTGGACGCGGAAGAGCCCCTTTGTATCGAGCCCGTGCGCCCCGATCTCGCGCCGGAAGCACGGGCTCAGCCCCGCAAGCCGGAGCGGCAGATCCTTCTCCTCGAAGATCTCGTCGCTGTACATCGCTGCCATCGGGTGCTCGCTCGTCGCGATCAGGTACTCGTCCTCGCCGTCGATCTTGTACATGACGTTCTCGAAGTCGGCCAGATCAGTCACGCCCTCGTACGCGACCCGGTTCATCATGTAGGGCGGGATGATCGGGGTATACCCGCGCGCAACAAGGATATCCATCGCAAACCGCTGGAGCGCCATATCGAGCAGGGCGAGCCTGCCCTTTAAGAAGTAGAACCCGGAACCGGCGATCTTCGCCGCGCGTTCGAAGTCCGCCCAGTCATGCTCGACGGCGAGCGCGCCGTGGTTCTCCAGATCAAACGCAGGGATCTTCGGTTCGCCCCACCGCCGGATCTCGACGTTCTCGGTCTCGTCCTTGCCGACGGGCACGCTCTCGTCGAGGATGTTTGGGAGCCGCATCAGGCGGTACCTCACCGCTTCGGTGAGCCTATCGCGCTCCGCCTCCGCCTCCTTGACCCGCGCGGGGAGGTCCGCCGCCTCGGCAAGAAGTCCCGTGATATCGTTTCCTGCCTTTCTCGCCTGGCTGATCTCGCGGGATATGACGTTTCTTCGGTTGCGCAGGTTTCCGATCTCCACGGTGAGTTCCCGTGCTCTCCGGTCCATCTCCAGCACCTCGTCGACCCAGGCCAGTTTTTCGGTATCTCCTCTCTTCGTGAGGTCTGCCCTGACGATCTCGGGGTATGCACGAACGAACTTCAACTCAAGCATGCTCTCTCTGTACGTACTTCGCCATGACGGTATATGGTCGTGTTGCCCTTCCTCTAAGATGAACGCGGGTGGCTCCCGGGTACAGCACCCGCACTGCGTCCCACCGCTCCCGCACACGAAACCTACTCTTATAATTCCTGGCGAACCAACCCATTAGCATGGATAAGAACCAGAAGACCGTGCTGGTGGTGGGCGGCCTCATTACGCTCGCGCTGTTCTTTATCGAGCCTTTCTTCGGCCTCATCGCGCTGATCTTCATGATCGCTATCCTGATGAGTCTCCGTATCATGGTAGATACGGAGAACTACCCGCTCATCACCGCGGATCTCTCGGAGGATGCGCGGGAGGTCATCATCACCAATACGGGCACCGCGAGGGCGCAGAAGATCCGGGTTACCCTCGTTCCGCTCGACATAGATTTCGAGGTCGCTTCGCTTGACCCGGACGAGGAATCCGGCTTTGGCCTTGCGTCGATGATCTCGGAGGCAAAAGCGGTCGTCACATACGAGAATGCCGAAGGCCGGCAGTTTCGGCGCTCGTATCCGCTCACGGCGCTCGGTGCCGGGCGCGACCTGACCGAGCCGATGTTTCCTATCTTCGGGAGCCGGTGAGGGGTTGTGGGTGCGGGCAGGGGCTCTATAGCCGCGCTCCACCCGCATACCAGAAAACAGTGGGTTATTCTCCCGGCGAAAACGGGAACACTGCCGCCGCGCTGGAAGACGTGTTGGTGATCTGCCAGCGGCCGTATGATCCGGCATAGCCGGTCGTCTGCATGGACGAGCAGCCGATCCGGCTGCATACCGGGGTGCGGGAACCGACGCCGGCACAACCCGGTCGTCCGGAACGGCAGGGCTATGAATACCGGAGAAACGGGGTCGCCTGCGGGTTTATGTTCACTGGATAACAAGAGCAAAAACCCGAACCAGGAAGGATTGGGCTCGCCGGATACAACATCTTCTCAAACCGGGCCATCCCGATGTGGGGAAGGCGATCCTGGTCTGCGGCAACCTCAACATGCATGTCCCGGAAGCGTTTTACGAGGCGTTTCCTTCCGAACAGGCGAAGAACCTCCCGAGCCAGCTGGAGATCCATTGTACCCCAAACCATGGCAGCCAGCTCAATATCGCTGAGATTGAACTCATCATCCTGACCCGCCAATGCCTGAACCGAAGACTCCCGACCCTCGAAACGCTCCGGGCAGAGGCGGCATCCTGGAACCGAAACCGGAATCAAACCCAGATGAGCGTGAATTGGCGGTTCACCACAAGCGATGCGAGGAGGAAACTCAAGCGGCTTTGCCCGGTGATATGAGAAGATCTGGGGGACATATAGCACCGGTTAGGGTGACGCGCAGGCTGAAGGCCGGAACACCCTCAGATGATCCCCATCTCCGAGAGCCTTTTTGGGAGGTACTCCTTCGTCACGAAGTCAAGCCCCCGGCTCGCGAACGCCTGCTGTTCCGACTTCAGCTTCATCTCGAGCTGCAGGTTGATCTGGTTCCTCCAGTAGTCGGTTGCAAACCTCGGATCGGTCAGCTCCGCCTTTAAGGCGTTGACGTCCTGCTCGGTGAGGTGGTCGGCCGGGAGGTTGTAGTCTGAGATGTCGGAGGGCTGCACCCCGATGAACTGCGCCTGAGGGGTCGCGAGAAGTTCCGACATATGCGCACTCTTGATCGAGCCGTAGGCGACGCTCGCGTAGATCCGGTACGACCAGGGGTCGCCGTCCGTGAAGACCACCACGGGGAGGTCGAGCGATTCGTTGAGCCTCCGTAAGACCCGGCGCGTCGAGCGTGCCGGCTGCCCCTTGAGGTGGACCAGGATCGCCCCGTACTCCTCGTCAAACCCGTTCTCCATCAGACGGGCATACATACCGCCGGTCTCGATGGCGATGACGAACTTCGCGTCGTGGTCGACGAATTCGAGGTTATCGACGTTGTTCGGGATGGGGTAGCCCGCCTCCCCGACGTCCTCCTGGCAGTGCAGCTCCTTGACGCCGCGCCGGGTGGTCTCCCGGAGCCGCAGGGGGCCGAAGATCGAGGCCCCGTCCTCCTCCGGCCGGAGATGGAACGCCTCGCGCTGCACCTCGGCGATGATCTCGAGGTCCTCGATCAAGAGGTTGCTCTCGTCCTGGGCGGCGAATTTCGCCTTCTTCCAGCCTTCGGAGATGTAGTACAACTCTCTCAAGGTCGACGACCGGTTCTCCACGAGCTGCTGCTTCAAAAACCCGATGAGGTAGGCCATCTTCAGGAGATGAACCGCCCCTTTCTCGGTCGACGCCGCCCGGGTGCTCTCCCGCTCGCCGTATTTCCAGACCTCGCTTTCGTCGTCGTACGCGATATTCCGCTTCGTCCGTGTCGGCAGCCGGATGAACGGCACGATACCGTCCCGCATCTGGCCGTACCACTCGCGGGCGATACCGACGAGCCGCTCCTTTGCCAGCGCATCCATCTCTTCCCTAGACATCGAGATCCACCACCACTTTCACGCCGTCCTCCACGCCGCGCAGGTCGAGCGTTCCGTCGCCCGATCCCGTGTAGGCGATCTGCCAGGCCTCACCGGCGTCGAGCGTGCGCCGCCAGACCTTGTTGTACTCCCCGTCCATGCTGTCCACGAAGTCCGGCCGGGGCACCGCGTCTTCCGCCGCATCGCGGGAGAGGTTGTAGAGGACGAGGGTGACTTCCTTCGCGGTGTAGTTGTTCACGTCGATACAGACCTTTCCGTCGACCGTCCGCTTCTTCGCGACGACCTTCCTCATGATCTTCCCCTCGATCGGGGAGGTGTCGACGAGGGGGAGTTCCACGATCTCGCTCACCTTTGCGGCGATCTCGGGGATGATCGAGCATATCGCCCGGGCGCGGTCGTCCTGCTGCTTCTTCTTGTCCCGCCGGTAGAGGTAGGTCTTGAGTTCCCGGCCGAGTTCCTGGAGGACGAGGACGACCTCCCGCTCGATCTCCGGGATGGACGCGACCGCGTCCTTGCTCTCGCTCGTGAAGGGAACGTTCGTGGACGCCACGTGGACCATGATCAGCACCGGCCCCATGGGAAGGCCCTGCTGCGAGAGGCCGTAACTCTTCCAGTTCACCTGCGAGGCACAGCTCGTGATCGCGCAGGCGCCCTGCTGGTAGAGGAGCGGGACGCGGTTTGCGAACCGGAAGAGCTGGGCGGTGCCCTCGGGGGGAACCTTGCCGCCGTAGCCGATCGCCGCCTCGATGATGAACGAGTGCCCGCCGTAGACCGCGCTCGGGCGGGTGCGGGCCTTGATGAAGTCGAGCTGGATCTCCTTCTCAAGCCCCTTGCAGATCAGATCCTCACCGATGGGGGAGAGGCACTGCTGCGCCGGCGGGGCCGGAACCTTCACGGCCTGCATGGCGTCGAGGAGGCGTTTGAGTTCGTCCGACTCGAGTTTGTTCACCTTCCGGGTGGGCTTGAGGCCGGCGAGCGCGATCATCTCGTCCGCGGTCTTCTTCCCGACACGGGAGAAACTGCCGATGAGGAACTCCTCGACGGTCCCGGTGTTCGCGGCGGCGATCCTTTTCAAGGCCCCGAACTCGATCCCGTGCGGGTGGGGGAGGATGGGTTTCGGGCACGGCGGAACCTCGCCTGATACCCGTTCGAAGACAGTCATCTCGCCGTCAATATCGGCTGTTATCCGGGCGTGCGGGTTGACGATCGCCGTCAGGCGGAGGTAGTCCACAAGCCGCTTCTTTGCAGCAAGGCTGCTCTTGAACTGGATCTCGATCCGTGTCCCGTGCGTCCGGTCCCAGTCGATCTCCTCATGGCTGACGACCTCAGGCTCGTTTGTCTCGGTCTTGATCATCAGTTCGAACCGGTGCGCTCTCGCCTTCGCCCCCGTCCGGGAGGTGACTCGCGTCGGGATGCCGGTGGTGAGCTGCGCGTACAGCACCGCCGCCGATATCCCGATACCCTGTTGCCCCCGGCTCTGCCGGATCTGGTGGAATCGGGAGCCGTAGAGGAGTTTCCCGAAGACCAGGGGGACGTTCTCCGGCACGATGCCGGGGCCGTTGTCCTCGACCGTTATCCGGTAGACCTCGCTGTCGACCTTTCTCACGCCGACAAAGATGTCGGGGAGAACCTCCGCCTCCTCGCAGGCGTCGAGCGCGTTGTCCACCGCTTCCTTGATGGTGGTGATGATGCCCCGCGTCGGGGAATCGAAACCGAGCAGGTGCTTGTTCTTCTCGAAGAACTCCGCGACACTGATGCTCCGCTGTTGTTTGGCGAGGTCCTCAGCAAGCACCATGCCGTGCCACCTCGGCGATGGCCTCCTCAAGGCTCCTCTCCTGCTGCTCGCCGGAGTGGAGGTTCTTGAGGGTTACCGTGCCCGCCTCGACCTCACGTTTCCCGAGAACCACGGCGAAGTCCGCGGTCTTTGCGGCGTGGGAGAGCTGGGCACCCATCCCCCGCTGCATCAGGTCGGCCTCGGCCCGAAGCCCCGCCGCCCGGAAGGCGCGGGCGACCTCGAGCGCCCGTGCCCGTCCTTCCGGCGTGCAGACGACGCCGACGACGGGTTCGTGCGCGAGTTCGAAGTCCCCGATCGATACCATAACCCGGTCAAAGCCGATGGCAAACCCGCAGGATGCGACGTCGTCGCCGCCGAAGAGGTGGGCGAGTCGGTAGGTGCCGCCGCCGAGGATCTGGTTCTCCGCGCCGAGGTTTCGCGCGAACCCTTCAAAGACCATCCCGGTGTAGTAGTCGAGCCCCCGGGCGATCCCGAAGTCCGGCCGGTAGCCGATATCCAGAGAATCGAGAAGCGCGAACGTCTCCTCGATCCGCGCGCGTTCGGGGACGTCGCCGGCGACCTCGAAGACCTCGGAAACGTCGCAGCACTCCCCGAGCGCCGCGAGGGGCTCTGCAAGATGGGTGAGGCCCTTCTCGACCAGCGCCGCCTCGAGCCCTTTCTGGTCGTGCTTGTCAAGATACGCCATGATTGCCCGCTGGTCGCCGGGGGCGAGATCGGAGAGGAGATGCTTCATCGGTGCGAGGTGCCCGACGTGAAGGTCGAAGGTGACGCCGGTCGACCGGAGCGTGTCGTCGGCGAGCATAATCACCTCGGCGTCGGCGCTCGCTGTGTCTGCCCCGATGAGTTCAACGCCGAACTGCCAGAACTGCCGATAACGGCCTTTCTGGGGGCGTTCGTAGCGGAAACAGTCGGCGAAGTAGCACCAGCGGAGGGGTTTCGGGAGCACCTTGCCCTCGTTGACGTACATCCGGAGGACTGCTGCGGTCACCTCCGGCCGGAGCGTCATCTTTCTCCCGCCCTTATCCTCAAAGACGTACATCTCCTGGATGATCCCTTCGCCGGACTTCATCGTGAAGAGTTCGAGGTGCTCGAAGTCGGGCGTGCAGACCTCCCGGTATCCCCACCGGCCGGCTGCTTCCCGCATCCGCCGCTCGATCAGCCGCCGCCGTTCCATCTCGTCGGGTAAAAAGTCCCGTGTTCCCCGTGGTTTCTGAAGCATTCGGTATTCTCCTGAACTAAAGTCTCTTGCGTGAACCCTTATCTTTTGTGCGCTCCGCCTTGCCGAAGAACCGTTCGGCGGCGCCTTCACCGTGCCAGACGTTCTCCCGGTTGACCCGGCCCTGGAGGTAGAGGGCCAGGAGAACCAGCCCGAGGCCGAGGTACTCCCATGCTTCGGCGTATGCCGTCACAAAAAAGCCCAGCAGGGCAAGCGCCGTGAAGGGAACCCCGAGGTATGCCGCCTTCCGGTAGCCGGCAAGGCCTGTGCGGTAAAAGATCCGCAGGTCGCGAAGCCACAGGAAAAGGGTGACCGCAACGCCGAACCCTGCGACGTAGGCAAGATAGGACATGAGATGAAGTAATATTATACTTCCACCCCTATTTTTGTTATCGAACTATGCTGCCGAATGCCACCATCAGGGACATCCTCCGGATGTATCGTAACGGTGAGATATCTGAGGACGAGGCGGCGGGCGCCCTCGAAGGGCTCCGCATCGAGGTGCTCGACGGGATGGCCCGGATCGACGCCGGCCGGAGCGTACGATGCGGAATGCCCGAGGTGGTGCTCGCCGAGGGAAAGGAGCCGGAAACCTTTGCAGAGATCATGCTCGCGCAGGTGAAGGCTGCCGGAAGGTGTGTCGGAACAAGGGTCTCGCCCGAGCACCTCGTTGCCCTGCGTGCCCGGCTGCCGCCGGAAGTCCGGATGGAGCACCGGGGAGCAGCACGAGCCGTCATCCTCTCGACGGGTAATGAGCCCGTCCCACCCCGGCGGGGAACCGTTGCCATCCTCACGGCGGGGACATCAGACATTCCCGTCGCCGAAGAGGCGAGGCTGATCGTCGAGGAGATGGGGTGCGAGGTCAGGACCGCGTACGATGTCGGGGTGGCGGGGATCCACCGCCTCTTCTCGGCGCTCAAGGACCTGATTCCGGCCGACGTCTTCATCGTAGCCGCCGGGCGGGAGGGGACGCTCCCCGCCATCGTCGCGGGGCTGGTCGACCGCCCGGTGATCGGCGTCCCCGTGAGCACCGGCTACGGCTACATGGGCGGCGGCGAAGCGGCGCTTGCGAGCATGCTTCAGGCGTGTTCCGTGCTTGCGGTCGTGAACATCGACGCCGGGTTCACGGCAGGTGCGTTTGCCGCGCAGATCGCACACGGGGGCGGCCGCCCATGAGCAGGGGGTTCTACGTCGGGCGATTCCAGCCCTACCACAACGGACACCAGTCGGTGCTGGAAAGAATAGCCTGCTTTGCCGACGAGATCATTATCGGGGTGGGTAGCGCCCAGATCTCCCATACGCTGACGAATCCCTTCACGGCAGGGGAACGGGTGCTGATGCTCACCCGGTCGCTTGAAGGCCTCGGCTGCCCGTTCTATGTTATCCCGATCGAGGATCTCCAGCGCAACGCCCTCTGGGTCGGCCACGTCCGGGCAATGACCCCGCCGTTCGACAGGGTCTACTCCAGTAACCCCCTCGTCGTTCAGCTCTTCACCGAGGCCGGGATAACCGTCCAGTCACCCAATATGCATGAGCGGCTGGTACACTCCGGCACCGCCATCCGGCAGCGGATGCTTGACGGTGAACCCTGGGAGCACCTGGTCCCCCAGGCCGTTGTGGACGTCATCCGGGAGATACGTGGCGTAGAACGGCTGCAGCAGATTGCAAAAAGCGATTAAGGGATGAGATTATGATAAAGACGACTGACATCGGGTATACCGGGGTGGATAATGTTTAAGCAACTGCGAGATCTCTTTCGACGGAACGAACCTGCTGCAGAAGAGAGCCTGGAACTCTCCTTTGACGGCCTTCCCGCGTGGCTCGATGCCCACGCGGAGGGAATCGAGAAGGACCTCTCCGATGCGACGGCACCGTCCCGGAAGGCAATCCATGGCACCCTCGACCGCCTCAGGGGGGCGGTCGCCCGTATGGAGACGGCCGAAGGCGATGAGGAGGTTCACCCCCGGCTTCAGGATATCTCCAGAAAGGCACTTCCCCGGTTCACGAAGTCAATGACCCAGATCCTCTCCCGCGAGCCTTCCGGCGACCCGGAAACCTTCTACGCAACCGCCGCTGAGATCCTGAAGGGTTCGCTTAAGGCGCTAAAGGGGCAGGGGAAGTATCTCTCCTCTTTTTACCCGGATGAGACAAAGGAGGTGCGCGCAGCCGTCAAAGATCTGGGGCGGGAGGTCAACACGATGAACGAGCCCCTCACCCGGGTGCGTACCGGCCGGCAGCAGGTGAAGGACGTCCGGGAGTCGTATACATCCCTCTCCCGGGCTCGTGAGGAGTATATCGCCGCCGACGGTCAGGTCCGGGAATACGGGGTGGCGCTCGCGAAGACAGAGAGTGCGATCAGGAAGACCGAAGAGGATCTCGCTGCCCTCAAACGGCACCCGGACTATGTTCGTAAACAGGAGATCGAGGAGAGGCTCCGGGAACATGATACTGCGGACGAGGAGGCCAGGCGAGAGCTCGCGGCTCTGCGGACCCCCGCCGTCCACGTCTTCCGGAAAGCCGAGAAGGTGGCTGGAAAGGCAGGAGACAGCGCGGCGGCCGCGGCAATTGGCCGGGTCCTCGACGCGTATGCGGACGGTGAGGCGGATTCGGTCGGCCTGACCAGGGCGGTGATGCCGGCAACACTTGCCATGATCCAGCGTGGAGACCTTCTCCTCAAGAACCAGGACGAGGTCCGCCTCTTCTCGGACCCCGATACCCTGCCCGTCGGGCTGAATCGGGCTCTGAACCGGCAGAAAGAGGTCCGGGAGCAGCGCGCAATACTGCAGGAGACCCGGGCCGCACTCCCGGGCGTGGTCGAGGAGCAGCGTCTCACGAACGCGCTCGCGGAACTGCGGCGAGAGCGGGAGGCGAAGGCCGCCGCGAAGGCCCGGGCGGAGAGCCAGCGTGAGGCCGCGCAGGATGCGTATGCCCGAGAACGTGAGAATCTCCGGTCCCGCACGGCTGCTATCGCCGGCCGGGATGTGGAGGTCGACGTACCCGACCTTCCGCCTCTGTCCTCATAACCAGAAGGAGCCGGGGTCTCCGGCAGAAGCGACGGTTCGTAGAACCGGAGCTTGAGAAGCCGCTAGGCTTCGAAGTGCGACGGTTCGTAGAACCGGAGCTTGAGCACCGCAAGGTGCGAAGTGCGAGCGTAGCGAGCATGAGCACCGATAGGTGCGAAGTGCGACGGGTCTTCAGAGCCGGAGCATGAGCACCGATAGGTGCGGAGTGCGACGGGTCCTCAGAGCCGGAGCATGAGCACCGATAGGTGCGGAGTGCGACGGGTCCTCAGAGCCGGAGCATGAGCACCGATAGGTGCGGAGTGCGACGGGTCCTCAGAGCCGGAGCATGAGCACCGATAGGTGCGGAGTGCGACGGGTCCTCAGAGCCGGAGCATGAGCACCGATAGGTGCGGAGTGCGACGGGTCCTCAGAGCCGGAGCATGAGCACCGATAGGTGCGGAGTGCGACGGGTCCTCAGAGCCGGAGCATGAGCACCGATAGGTGCGGAGTGCGACGGGTCTTCAGAGCCGGAGCTTGAGAAGCCGCTAGGCTTCGAAGGGAAACCCTGTTTAGCCCGGCGCACAAACAATTCACGAGAAGAGTCGATGGAGACAAACACCACTACACCCGGATCTGAATCACGCCTCTGGCTAGCGGTTCCTGCGCTCTCGTTTCTGGGAATCGGGATCGAGCTTCTGCTCGCATCCGTCGGCTTTCCCTATGCCATCTGGGCAGGTGTCGCAGGATGTGTGATCGCCTCGTGCATCCTCTGCTATCAGGCCTACCACAAACCCCGGCGGGATCTCGTCTCGCTCTTCACGCCGCTCTTCGCGCTTCTCATCCTGGTCATACCCAATGAGATCAGTTCGGGCGGTGTGATTGTACAGACGCTCTTCGCGGCGACGATCACCTTCCTTGCGGTTCGGGTAGAAAAGATGTTTAATGCGCCGAAACTACAGGAGAAAACTATGAAGCAGTTGTTAAACGAATACATTGACCGGATCGAGCCGCTTCTCGCCGCCATCGACGAGGAGACCGGGCATCTGGTCGCGCAGTCCCTGCTGACGTATAAGTTCGGGCTCTACCCGAACGCGATGGAGAAGAGCACGGAAGCGCTTGCCCGGCTCGATACGATCGCTCCGCGCCTCGATACGCTGGAGCGCGCGCTCCTGATCCTCCGGGAGCGTGCCGGCGGCTTCGCCGAGTCCCGGGTGACTACGAACCCGGAGCATGTCTTCACGGAGGAGGACTACGACAACCTCGCCATCCGTCTCCCGAAGGATCAGGTCGAGGACCCCACCGTGCTTGACCTCGACAACGCGCTGATTCTGCTCTACGCCGTCGGAATAGAGACCTCCCCGAACGACGAGCAGGCGCTTGAGGAGCACCAGCGCTTTATCATCCAGATCCTGGAATCGTATAAAGAAAAACTGACTGCATGAGCGAACTGACCGAGGGCGACCTCTTCCGGGGTCTCATAACGATAGCGGCGCCGATCGTTGCCGGTAACGTGCTGCAGAGCGGCCTCGAACTGGTCGACCTCTTCTTTGTCGGCCGGCTTGGATCGGAGGCCATTGCGGGTGTCGCAATGAGCACCTCCATCGTCATGGTGCTCATGACGGTCATTATCGGAGTCGTCACTGCAAACACCGCCTTCGTCTCGCGCTACTATGGGGCGAAGGACTACGATATGGTGGCGAAAGGCGTTTCGCACACCCTCATCCTCGGGCTTGTATTCTCGATCTTCCTCAGCGCCATAGGCATCCTCTACGCCGAGGATATGCTTCTCCTCCTCGGCGCCGAACCGTCCGTTGCACTGCTCGGGGCTTCTTACCTGACGGTCCTCTTCACCGGCAGCGTGACGCTTGTCGAACTCTGGGTGATCAACTCAACGTTTCAGAGCTGCGGCGACGCTACGACGCCGATGCTCCTCGTGGTTCTCGCGAACATCATAAACATCGCCCTCGACCCGCTCCTGATCTTCGGCTACGGAATAGTCCCCGCCTGTGGTGTCGCCGGGGCGGCATACGCCACCATTATATCCCGGAGCGTGGCGTTCGCCATAGCCTTCGGCCTGCTCCTCTCGGGAAGGACGCCGATCCCCTTCTCGCTCCGGACGAAGTTCGAGTTCTCGCTCGCGTGGAGGCTTATCCGGGTCGCCGTGCCGAATTCTGTTCAGTCCGGGCTCAGAAGCGTGACGTTCCTTGCGATGATGGCGATCGTGGCGGTCTTCGGCACGGCCGCTCTCTCCGCCTACGGCATCGTGGGGAGGCTTGAACTCGTCGCGCTCATGCCGGGGTTCGGGATCGCGACCGCAACCGCCGTGATCGTCGGCCAGAACCTCGGTGCGAAGAAACCCGAACGGGCGGAGGCGGGTGTGAGGCTCTCCGCGCTCATGAACGGCGGGTTCATGGCGGTCATGGGAGCGGTCTTCTACCTCGCCGCGCCCGTGATCGTCGAGGTCTTCGACCCGAGCGGCGCAAGCACGGAGATTGGCGTCTCGTATATGCAGACGGTCGCACCGTTCTATGTCTTCATCGCCGTCGCGATCATCCTCGGGTTCGCGCTTAACGGAGCGGGGGACACGAAGAAGCCCATGTACGCCACGCTCTTCTCCATGGTCCTCTTCCAGGTGCCGCTTGCCTGCATCCTCCCCGGTCTGCTCGGGATCGGGATCGCCGGGGTCTGGCTTGCGGTGATCTGCGGGGCCATCCTGCAGACCGGCATACTCTTTTCGATGTACCGGCACGGAGGGTGGAAGTCGACGGTGATATGAGGGAGAGTTTTCTCTCCTTTGCTTTCCGTTCGAAACCTTTTATTAACGCCCTGAGGGTGGGATAGCTGAAGACTATTGAAGAGAGGGTCCCCTCATCGAGAGACCGCCAGGTGGCCAAATGGTTGTCTCCGAAAAAAATCAGAGCGAGTCGAGGCTGATCCCGCTGAACTCGTCGGCGACCGTATTGATATCCTTCACGCCGAACGCCGTCTGGACGGTGGCGAGTTCAAGGTCGCGCGCCACGTCGCACATATAATCGATGATATCGACCGAGAGTTCCCGCTTCTGTTTGGACTTGCGGAGCTGGTCCACAAGAAATGTCATCCTCTCGGGGGACTCCATACGGAGCTTGGCGAGGCTCATCACGCACATGTAGATCCGGGTCAGGTTCCTGTCCGTTCCGGTGATGGTGTCGAAGAAGTTCCGGAGGACCTGCGCCTGGTAGACCTCGCCGCTCATGGTGATCGAATATTTCTCAATTCCATATAAAAGCCTGCCGGTTTATACCCGCCAGTATGGATTGTCTATTCGCCGGAGGGACGGAGGAGAGAGGGTCTGCCTCTCTGTGCCCGAGGGTCACTTCCGGACGCTGACGATCTTGATGATGTCGCCGTTCTTCAGTTCCTGGGTGTCCTTGATCCGCATCCCGGTCTTTGCGTCGATGGCATACAGGAACCCCTCGCCGATATCGGTATGGACCTGGTAGGCAAGATCGCGTGGGGTCGATCCGCGCTTCATGAGGAACGCGTCGGGGAGAACCCTCCCCTTGCCGTCGGTGAGTTTGTGCTCGTCCTCGACGGGGAAGACGACGATACGGTCGAGGAGGTTGAAGACCGCGGCATCCAGCGCCTTCTGAACGCCGGTGCCGTCGAACTTCTGCATGAAGTCTGCGACCTTCGCGAGCCCGGCACGCTGCGCGGCGGTGAGGTTCGCCTCCGGGTTCTCGGTGAAACTCCGGTCGCCAGGGAGGTAGCGGATGAACTTCCCCTCCGCCGCCATCCGGAGCGCAAGTTCGCCTGCCGCGCTCGCAAAGACGACATCGTGCTCCGCGAGCCGCTCCAGGCACTTCTTCGGTGCCTGGTCGGCCTTGTTCCCGACGATCAGCATCGGCTTGCTGATCGTCATCAGCTCCCGGCAGAACCGGATCAGGTCCTCCTCCCCGGCAGTCCGGAGATCAACCCCGACTGCCCCGGTGGCGTCGCGGACATGCTCATAGGTTATCCCGAGACCGGCGAAGACCTCGGCGATCGCCGCCGCGAGAGAGAAGTCCTTCGCCTGGGCTTGCCGCACGAGTTTCGCCCAGTTCCGCGAGAGGATGCCGTACATCCACATCGACATCTCGTACTGGAGAAACTCGATATCCTTCACCGGGTCACGCGAGCCGATATCGACCGGGTTTCCTTCGGCGTCCGTCGCCCCGCTGGCGTCGACGATCTGGACGATTGCGTCCGCCTGCCGGAGGTTGTCGAGGAACTGGTTGCCGAGCCCTCTCCCCAGGTGCGCCTCGGGGACGAGGCCTGCCACGTCGATCAGCCCGACCGGGACGAACCTGACGCCGTCCCGGCAGTTCTCGCACGGGACGTGCATCTCCTGGCAGGGGCAGGCTGTCCGGACATACGCGACGCCGTGGTTGGCATCGATGGTCGTGAACGGGTAATTGGCGATCTCCGCCTGGGCAAGGGTCGCCGCCCTGAAAAACGTCGATTTTCCACAGTTGGGTTTTCCTGCGATGGCCAGTGTGATCATGAGAACTCCTACCGCTCCGTTCGGTTGAGAGTAGTGTTGGGTCATCCACCATTTATCATCTTCTTTCTCCGGCAGCGCGGCCCGGGCTGTGCCGTTGTGATTGTTGCGGCCGGTACGCCGGGCATCGCACCTCTCTGCCCTGTCTCCCCCGCAAATCTTCCTGTAGCGGGAACGGGGGATTCAATTAGGAGCAACGACAACATGACTGCATGGGCTTCGTAACCCGGAACACCTACTACTTCGACGCCCCGGGCGCACAGAACACTTCCGATGCCGCCCGGTTCGCCGTCGAGCGGGCGCTGGAGATCGGCGTCAAAAAGATTGTGGTCGCGAGCACCAGCGGCCGGACGGCGCTTGCCTTCCGGGACGCTACGGCGGGGACGGACCTTCGCCTGATCGTCGTCACGCACGCGGTCGGGTTCTCAAGGCCCGGTGAGTGGGAGTTTTCGCCGGTGGCGGCCGGGACCCTCCGTGCGGAGGGTGCGACGATCGTCACCGGGACGCACGCGCTCTCCGGCCTCGAGCGCGCGATCTCCCGCTCGCCGAAACTCGGCGGGAGTTCCCGCACGGAAGCAATCGCCGAGGCGCTGCGGCGGACAGTCGCGATCGGCTTGAAGGTCGCGGTGGAGTGCGTCCTCATCGCGGCGGATCAGGGCGCGGTCGGCGTCGATGAAGAGGTGATCGCGGTGGGAGGCACCGCAACCGGTGCCGATACCGTCTGCGTTATCCGCCCGGCGCATACTGCATCGTTCTTTGACCTGCAGGTGCGCGAGATCGTCGCCATGCCGAGGAACCGGTGAGCATGACGCTTGAATCTGTCAGCAATGCCGCCGGACTCCTCAGGCAGCACCCCGTCCTCTGGTCGGTCGGCCTCATCATGGGCGCTCTCGCGGTCCTCAACCTCATCGTACCCTTATACGGCGGCGCCTTCTACACAGAGCCCCTGGCACTCTTGCAGGCCCTCGTGATGCCGTTTTTAGCCGGCGGCATTTACGGCACAATCCATGCGGAGAACTTCTCCATCGGCGAGTTCGTGCAGTCGGGGAAGACCTACTACTTCCGGATACTCCTCCCCGCGCTGGTCATCTTCTTCGGAGTTATCCTGACAGTCTTCCTGCTCGCGATACCGCTCGCGCTCCTGGGCGCCGGCGCCGCCGCAAACATGGCTCCGCTCCTCTTCGGGGTGCTTCTTTCGATCGCCTTCTTCACATTCTTTTATGACACCGTGGCGGTCTTTGAGGAGACGACAGTCTTTGAGTCGATCCGGCGGAGCATCGAGTTCGTCATGAACAACATAGGCAGCGTCCTCGTCTTCTACCTGGTGAACATCGTTGTTTTCGCAGCGCTCGGATTCGCGGCCATCTTTGCCTGGACTGCTCTCCTCGTGGACAAACTCGAACCGCTCATCAGCATGAGCCCGGAGGAACTCCAGGCGGTGATGCCGGAGGATATCCTCGCCCTCATCGGGACGGAGGGGATATGGATCACCGCAATCGTGTATGCGGTCGTGATCGTGCTCTTCTCGGCGTTCCTCTACGCCTACAAGGCAAGTTTCTTCAGAAACCGCGCCGGCAATGCGCCCGTGGTGCAGGGGGAGTACGACGAGAAGGGACGCTGGTATAAGTATTGACGTGGCTGTGGAGACCACATTTCTTTTTCGTTCAGTGCAGTTTGCAACTAAAGTTTACATATTTGAACACAATCTCGCAAAGTACTGTCCTTTGATACACCGCTTAATCCCATACACGGATTTCCATCGGCTTCGCACCTTTGGTGCTCTAGCTCCGGTTCTCCGAACCGTCGCCTATCGCCACGCACTGCCCCCGCCTGGGGGGGGAACGACTTCCCCGAAGGGGAAGGAGTTTGAGCACCGAAGGTGCGGAGTGCGACGGGCCGAAGGGTGCGACTGCCGGAACGGCAGGAGCATGAGAAAACGCGAAGCGTTTTCGGGGCCGGAGCATGAGCACCAAAGGTGCGTGGGAGGAGGCCGAAGGCCGGGTGAGGTGCGACGGACGGACGTCCGGAGCTTGAGAAGACCGAAGGTCTTCGAGTGGGGGTTACAGATATAGTCTTATGAGGAAGAGACAGGGGAGGGGGCATGCCCCCCTTCGCACCTCTCGGTGCTCGAGCCCCGTTCCTGCGGAACATCGCACTCCCCGTCAGCCCCACCCCCAATGGCGATAATCCCACGGTCCAGTATACGGGCGAGCCGGGGAAACCCACACTGTTCTCCTGCAAATAATACCTCGGACAGACAGGATGACCACCAGAGATGTGAGTTGCGCTAGGGTGAAGGTGCGAACCACAGAACTCAATAGGATCTACGCCCATGGTGAGACAAACAGTGTCTCAGAAGAATTTAATCGGCTGAACAAGGCAGCCCCCGCGCCCCTTCACCCGAGCATATAGATCAGCATCCCCGAAACCCCGCCCGAGAACGTGGCGACCAGGTTCGTGCCGGAATTCCCTATCCTGCCGCTGTTCTCGAGCGTTGCGCCCACAAGGCTGTCGATGTTGGTGCCGATGAACCCGGCGGCGACCGTGACGGCGACCATCCTGGGGTCGGCAACGCCCATCACCCAGGCGACGGCGGCGACGAGGGCGGATGCGATGACCGCCGCGGCCTCCCCCCGCAGGGTCACCCCGCCGTTCGTCCCCCGCGGCACTTGCTTGAGCGTCGTGATCAGGTACGGCGTCTTCCCCGTGACCCCGATCTCGCTTGCGGCGGTATCGGCGGCGGCCGAGGCGACGCTCCCCATGAAGAGCGCCACGAAGGCCGCCTGGCCGGTTATGCCGTAAAGGATGGCGGCGCCGGTCGCCACCAGGCCGTTTGCGAAGACGTTGAAGTAGCCGCGCACCCCCCCGTGCTCCTGGGCGACCCCGAGCTGTTCTTTATCGCCGTAGCGGTACCGGGTAGCCCCGGCGCCGATGACGAAGAAGGCGAGCATGATCAGGAACCACCGAACATCCGCGAAGACGATGAGGATGATCCCGATCATGGCGCCCGAGAAGAGGCCGCTGACATCAGCCACCCGGAGCCGGTAGGAGGTGTAGCCGAACCCGAACGCTATCACGGCCGCCGCAACGAGGATGGTCAGATCGACCTCGAAGTTGAGCTCCTCGAAGAGGAACATGGTCATCGCGACGCCGAGCGCTTCTATCATCAGAGCGTCGTCCCTGCCCCGGAGGGCTGCCCGGAGGAGCACCGCGGCGACCACGCCCATCACGACGACGAGCGGCGCGGTATACTGGAGATAGAGCATTACCGCAACCGAGATGCCGATGGCGGCAATCAGATGGTGAAGATACGACGCGTGGTTCCCCCCGGTAAGGCGGAACGCCACTTCCCCGATCACGACGATGCCGAGCGTGCAGGTGAAGACGAACATCGAGAGCCAGCCGAGCGCATAGAGCAGGGCCAGTGCGATGATCGAGAGCGATACATACCGGGTATCCTTGATGAGAAATAGGACGAGCGAGAACGGAATGAGGAAAAGCGTCAGCAGCCATGCCGGCTGGAGCAGGGGGGCAAGGCCTATAAAGGCGAGGGTGAGGGCCGATGCCAGAACCAACCCCTGCGGTTTTGTCATTCATCTATTATGGGCAATGCAGGATGAAAGCCTTTAGGATCGAGCCCATGCCGTCTACGTGGTTTTTAGCGGTCAATGTTCCGGGACGCCCGGGCCGGGGCCGGGGAACCCGTGCGCTACACGGGGATACCCCGATAAGGAAAGCCTGTCGAACATTATATTTTACTGGGAAGAGAGAGATTATACGCTGAAAATGTCGCCGTCACATCAACTACCCAAAAACTACGATATCGAAGAAGTGGAGACGCGCTGGCAGAGTACCTGGCGGGATGAGGACAATTATTTCGATCCCGACTCGCAAAAGCCACGGTTCATCATCGACACGCCGCCTCCCTATCCTACCGGCAACTTCCATATCGGGAATGCCCTGAACTGGTGCTACATCGACTTCATCGCGCGCTACAAGCGTATGCGCGGCTACAACGTCATGTTCCCGCAGGGGTGGGACTGCCACGGCCTCCCCACCGAAGTAAAGGTCGAGGAGACGTACGGGATCACCAAAAATGACGTACCGAGAGAGCAGTTCCGGGAGATGTGCCGCGACCTCACGCTTTCAAACATCGAGAAGATGCGGGCGACCATGCGGCGGCTCGGGTTCTCCACCGACTGGAGCCACGAGTACATCACCATGCTCCCGGACTACTACAGAAAGACCCAGGCGTCGTTTCTGCAGATGCTCAAAGCCGGCGACATCTATCAGAGCGAGCATCCGGTAAATTTCTGCACCCGGTGCGAGACGGCAATCGCGTTTGCTGAGGTTAACTACGCGCCCCGCACCACCAAACTCAACTACTTCGACTTCGACGGCATCGAGATCGCCACCACCAGGCCCGAACTGCTTGCGGCCTGCGTTGCGGTGGCGGTCCACCCCGAAGACGAGCGCTACCGCGGCCTCTCAGGAAAGAAACTCACGGTCCCCATCTTCGGCCACGAGGTTCCGGTCATCGAGGATGTCGCGGTCGATCCGGAGTTCGGCAGCGGCGCGGTGATGATCTGTACGTTCGGCGACAAAACGGACGTCTACTGGTGGAAACAGCACGACCTGGATCTGCGCAAAGCGATCGACCGGCAGGGTATCATGACCGCGACCGCGGCGCCGTACGAGGGGATGACGTCGGAGGCCTGCAGGGAGACAATCCTCTGCGATATGGAGAAGGCCGGGATCCTGAAGCGGCAGGAGGAACTCGAACAGCGTGTGGGAACCTGCTGGCGGTGCAAGACCCCGATCGAGATCCTTTCGGAGCGGCAGTGGTTCGTCCGGGTCCACCAGGACGAGATCCTGGATGCGGCACGGAGAATCTCCTGGACGCCGGAGCATATGTTCTCCCGGATGGAGAACTGGGCGAACTCCATGGAGTGGGACTGGTGCATCTCCCGGCAACGGATCTTTGCGACGCCTATCCCTGTCTGGTTCTGCACCGCCTGCGGCGAGATGGTCCTTCCTGCCGAGGAAGACCTCCCGATCGACCCGACCACCGATAAGCCGCAGGCCCCCTGTCCGCGGTGCGGGGGATCGGACTTCACCGGCGAGACGGACGTGCTCGACACCTGGATGGACTCATCGATATCGGTGCTCCACGTCACCGGCTGGGATGGGACCGGCAACCCCCCATACTTCCCGGCGCAGCTCCGCCCCCAGGGCCACGACATCATACGGACGTGGGCGTTCTACACCATCCTCCGGGCGAAGGCGCTGGTCGGCGGCCACCCGTGGGATGAGATCCTGGTGAACGGTATGGTGCTCGGGGAAGACGGGTTCAAGATGAGCAAGAGCCGGAACAACATCATCTCCCCCGAAGAGATCGTCGGGCAGTACGGCGCGGACGCGCTCCGGCAGTGGGGTGCCGGAGGAGCGGCGACCGGTTCGGACATCATGTTCAACTGGAACGACGTCGTCGCCGCATCAAGGTTCCAGACCAAGCTCTGGAACATCTTCCGGTTCGTCATGGGGCACCTGGACTCCGGAACGGAGAGTCCGGCGCCGGTGACGGAACTCACCGACCGATGGCTGCTCGTCCGCCTCTCCGAGACCGTCGCCGAGGTCACCGCCGCGATGGAAGGCTACCAGTTCGACCGGGCGCTCAGGGCGATCCGGGAGTTCGCCTGGAACACGCTCGCCGACGACTACATCGAGATCGCGAAGGGGCGACTGTATGCAAAGGATGACAGCAGGGCCAGCGCCTGCAGCGCGCTCCGGACGACCATGGACGTCCTCTGCCGCCTGCTCGCCCCGATCATCCCCCACTTCGCGGAGGAGTGCTACCACAACCTCACCGGGAGAAACGTGCACAACGAGGCCTGGCCGGACTTTGTGTACGTCGACGACGAGGCGCGGTGCCACGGCGACCTCATGGTGAAGACGGTCGCCGAACTCCGGCGCTACAAGCACGATAAGGGTATGGCGCTGAACGCCCCGCTCGGCCACGTGATGATCTACGCGCCGGAGCCGGTCGACGACGCCGGCGACGCCGGGCGTGCCCTCAATGCCGATGCCCGGTGGAGCACCGGCACCCCCCGGCTCGAGGAAGTCATGAGCGGCGTGAACTTCAACATGGCAGTTATCGGACCGGCGCTCAGGAAGCAGGCACGGGGGTTCATGCAGGCCGTGGAGGCGCTCCCGCCGGAACTGCTCAAAAACCCGCCTGCAACCGTCACCGTCGACGGCGAGGAGGTTCCCGTGCCGCCCGGCTCCTTCACGCCGAAGGTCGCTTACCAGGTGGCGGGAGAAGAGGTGGACGTCCTCACGCTCGACGACGTCGTCGTGACGATCGGGCACTCGTCCTGATTTCGCCCGCGACGAACCCCGCAACTTCCTCTTTTTCGAGCAGCGCATCGATGACGACGAACCGCGGGGGATCGGCTGCCGCGAGGTTCAGGTAGTTCTTCTGCACCTGCGCGAGGATGTCGGCATTCTCGAAATATTCTCTCTTTTTCTCGGGGTCGAGCCTTTTGACGGCGTCTTCGACGGGGAGAACCAGGAGGAATGTCCGATCGGGCCGGATCGACCACCCTTCGTGGATCCGGCGGAGCCACTGAAGCGGGTCGGGGAGGACGCCGTCAAGGACGACCGGCTGGTAGGCGAACCGCGAGTCGGCGTAGCGGTCGGAGATGACGAGTTGTCCCTCATCGAGCGCAGGCCGGATCACCGTGTCGATATGCGCGGCGTGGTCGGCGCAGAAGAGCAGCGCCTCGGTGATCGGGTCCATCCGTTCGGCGACCGCCCGCCGCACCGATTCGCCGACCCAGGTGGCGCCGGGTTCGCGGGTGAAGAGCGGGTCGAGGTCGGCGAGCAGTTCCCGGAGACGGGCAAGTAGGGTGCTCTTCCCGCTCCCGTCGATCCCTTCGATGGTGATCAGCACGGGTGCCCCCTCCGGACCCACTCGAGCGGCACCATGCCGTGGTGGACGGCGGTCGCGATGATTGCCCCGTCAAACCCGGCATCCGCGAGGAGGTGGATGTCGTCGGCCCCGGCGACCCCGCCCCCGTAGAGGAGGCGGCCGGGATAGCACGCCCGCATCTCTTCGAGGTTCTCCCGGATGAGGCCCCGTTCTGTTCCCACGGCACCGATGTTGAGGATGATGCACCCCTCAAACGAGAACTCCGACGCCCGGGTCAGCATCTCCGCCGGCCGGATGCTCCAGGGGAGCACCCGGTCTTCTTTGATATCGATGCTCAGGTAGCCGGTCCGATATGCCGCAAGGTCTTCGATCGCGGTTGCGGCCGTCTCGGTGCCGACGACCGGCGTCACTCCTTCGACCGCCGTGCATTCGGCGGGCGAGCGACAGCCCCGGTCGAGGTAGCACCGCTCGACCATGGCGGCGCAGCGCCGGACGAGGTCGTCCTGGGGGGTTCTGCCCTGGAGGCTCTCGAGGTCCGCAATGTAGAGATACCGGGGTCGGAGACACGATAAATAGGCTTCCGGTTCGGCCGAGGGGGAGATCCCCCACGAGAGCGGGCGGTAGCCGGCGCGGTCTCCGGACTTCCCATGCACCACAAGACCGCCTGCCAGATCGACTGCAAGAATCAGTTCCATGTCCTCAACGCAATCACTATTAGGGTGAAGGATCATTAATTTCTATGCAATTACTCGTCAGTCCAAGCAGCATTGAGGAGGCAAGAAGCTCGCTTTCCGCTGACATTATCGATGTAAAGAAACCCTCAGAAGGATCGCTCGGTGCGAATTTTCCCTGGGTCATTCGGGAGATCAAGACCCTCGCCGGCAAGAAGCCTGTCAGCGCTGCAATTGGGGACAATGAGTATAAACCGGGAACTGCGGCTCTTTCTGCTTACGGCGCCGCGCACGCAGGTGCTGATTTCATCAAAGTCGGCCTGATGTTCGACGGGGTCGACCGTGCCTGTGACGTTATCGAAGCAGTGACCACGGCGGTGAAGCGGGAGTTTCTCGAAAAATACGTCGTCATCGCCGCCTATGCCGATTTTGAGAGAATGGGCACGATATCGCCGCTCGACATCAGCCCGCTGGTTGCAAAGGCCGGTGCCGATATTGCCATGATCGACACCGGTATTAAAGATGGGAAGAGTCTCTTTGAGTTCATGGACGAGGAGACACTGACCCGGTTTACCGAGCAGAACCGGGAACTCGGGTTACAGACGGCCCTTGCCGGGTCGCTGAAGTTTGAGGACCTTGACGCCTTAAAGCGGATCGGCCCGGAGATCATCGGTGTCCGGGGCATGGTCTGCGGAGGCGATCGGTCGACCAGGGTCAGGGCCGAACTGGTGGAGAAAGCAGTAAAGATGCTCAGGTGATGTATGTACATCGAGAAGATGCAGATGGAAACGACATTTACATTTGACGACGTGCTGCTCGAGCCCGCCGAATCATGGGTTGAGCCCGACGAAGCCGACGTCAGGTCACAATTCTCACGGAGTATTCCCCTGAATATTCCTCTCGTGAGCGCCGCCATGGATACAGTGACCGAGTCGGTGATGGCGATAACCATGGCCCGGGAAGGCGGCATCGGTGTTATCCACCGGAACATGACCCCGGAGCACGAGGTCGCCGAGGTCAGGGTCGTCAAACAGGCCGAGGACCTGATTGAGCGCGAGGTCGTAGCGGTCGGCCCCGAGGCCACGGTCACCGATGTGGAACGGGTCATGCGGCAGTACGGTATCGGCGGCGTGCCCGTCATCGAGAACAGTAAAGTGATCGGGATCGTCAGCCGCAGGGATATCAGGGCGATCCTGCCCAAAAAGGGTGAGGCAAAGATCACCGGTTATATGACCAAGAAGCTGATCACGGCCTCCGAGGATATCACGGCGGAGAACGCGCTCGAAACGATGTACGCGAACAAGGTCGAGCGCCTTCCGGTTGTGGACGCGGACGGGTGCCTGGTCGGCATCATCACAATGCGCGATATCCTCGAGAAGAGGCAGTATCCCCGCGCGAACCGCGATGCGAACGGGAAACTTCGGGTCGCCGCCGCGGTGGGTCCCTTCGACTTCAATCGGGCGATGATGCTCGTCGAGGCGGGTGTCGATGCGCTGGTGGTGGACTGTGCCCACGGCCACAACATGAACGTCGTCAAAGCGGTCGGGGAGATCAAGGCGAGCGTCGCCGTCGACGTGGTGGCCGGAAACATCGCGACGAAGCAGGCGGCCTCGACCCTCGCCGGGACCGTCGACGGGCTGAAGGTAGGCATCGGGCCGGGGTCCATCTGTACAACAAGGATCGTCGCGGGCGTGGGCGTGCCGCAGGTATCTGCGATAGCAAACGTTGCGCAGGTGGCCCACGGGGCCGGCGTGCCGGTGATCGCCGATGGCGGCATCCGGTACTCCGGGGATATCGCGAAGGCGATTGCCGCGGGCGCGGATTGCATTATGGCCGGCAGCCTCTTTGCCGGCACCGATGAGGCGCCAGGAAGGGTTACGACGATCAAGGGCCGGCGCTACAAGCAGTACCGCGGGATGGGATCGCTCGGCGTCATGAGCAGCGGCGAGTCGAGCGACCGCTACTTCCAGAAGAAGGAGATCGGGCGGACCAAGTTTGTCCCCGAGGGCGTCGAGGGGGTCACGCCCTACGTGGGCCATGTATCAGATGTTATCTACCAGCTTGTCGGCGGCCTGAAATCCGCGATGGGCTATACGGGTTCGAAGACGGTAGCGGATCTGAAGAGGAACGGCAGGTTCCTCAGGATAACACCTGCGGGCTATGGGGAGAGCCACCCGCACAATATTATGATCACCGATGAGGCGCCGAACTACCGCCTCTTCGAATAATTATTTTATATGTGAATCACTAACGTTTAGTAAGCATGCTCGAGGGCAGTGAGGTTTCCCGCCTTCTCGACATCCTGGGAAACCGGAACCGGCGGCGAATAATAGCACTGTTGAGGCAAAAACCGTGTTTCGTGACCGAGATATCCGAGCGTCTGGTGCTCAGTCCGAAAGCGGTGATAGAGCACCTGCAGTTGATGGAGCGTGAGCAACTCCTCGTTTCGTGCCAGGACGAGCGCAGGCGAAAGTATTACTATCTCTCACATGACATCAATGTCATCGTAAACCTGCAAAAGCAGGATGGGGTTACGCTTCCCACTGTTGAGGAGAACCAGAGAACACGATTTGCAAGAAACCTCGAGGCATTCAAGAGAATGGTCCGGGCTCGTGACGAACTTCTGGAAAATCTCGAACAACTGGAGCGGGAGATCGAATTGAGGTTTGCGGAGGTCATGCGCATGCGAGGGGACTTCGTCACGGATGACGGGGACCTGGAGATCATCCTTGCCCTCTCCCACGCCGACCTGGCCTTCGTGGAACTCGAAGAAGTGAGCAGCCTGTCCACGGATGAGCTGAAACAGAGATTGGGCAACCTCACACACATGGGGGTTGTCGAGCGCATCAACGACCGATACAGGATACGTGGTACACATGGCGAATAATCCATACGACGAAATGTTTAGAGATATTGCGCGGCTGATGGAGAGGATCTTGAGCGAGATGCCCCTTCAGGACCCCAGGATCATCGGGTTCACCATCATCAGTGGAGTGCCCGAGGGGGCGCCGTACCTCGATCTCTCTGAAGAAGAGGGTGACGAGTCCACTGTCGAGGTGGTCGAGGGGGACGACTGCATCTACATCACCGCGATGGCGAATGGCCGGGCGGGCGGCGCTCCATACGTCACGTTCCAGAAAGACTCCGTGACCCTCTGTACCGGAGGCGACGAGGAGACGGTCATCGATCTCGACTGCGAGATTGATGTCCCGCACAGTTTCTACAACGTGCAACACGGTGTGATCGATGCCGTCTGCCCGAAGAAGAGCGCACCCGGCGAGATTGCCCGGTCCTGAACCCACTTTCACTCTTTTTGCAGCGGGTCTGAAACCTGCGGTTCAAGGCCCCCGGCCGGGGCGGCTACTTTACCTAAAAAATGCTTTACTCCTGATATTCTTCAAGAGCAAGCTGGTACATCCAGTCGAGGAGGAGCGCGCATTCTTCCGGGGTGCACTCCTGATCACAGCCGATGCAGGGGAGGACCTCTCCTCCCGCAAGGATGACACAGGGATCGATCGCCCGCTTTTTTGCCCGCAGCAGATAGGTCTTGATGCCGTCGCTGCGGAATTCGATGCGCTCTATCAACCCGGCATCAAGCAGGCGCTTCACGATCCTTGAGCACTTCCTGCTATCGATATCAAGGAGTTTCCAGAGCTCGCTCTGGAGGACTCCCTGCCGATGAGACTGGATTATCTTGAGTGCTTCTTCCTCCTGGTCGGACATGGCTATCAGAGCAGGGGCGCAATGGTCAGGATATTATTACCGCGTATGACGACGGTCCCGAGGGTGCGGCCCCGCTGTTCTCCAGTATACTCAGTGGTCTCATCCATATGAAGATTCAGGTGTTCGTCCACCGCCACGAGTCGTCCCTGGAGTTTTCTGCCGTCATCCTTGATCTCAACGACGACTTTAGAGTCTACGAGCGAAAAAACCTTCTTTACAGGGAGTACGATGCCGTTAACCATCTGTTCTTATGTGGTTATATTCATGCATTAAGTTTTCCCCGGGGAACCGCGGCAACTGAAGGGCACCGCATGCCGCAGGGTGATCGGCGCATGGCCGTAAGCAGCCGCCTGGTAAAATGAGAGAGAAGGGGGTTACTCGGGAAGGTCTTCCCAGCGGTCCTTGAGCTGCTTCTCGACGCCCGGGAGGGTGGTGTATTCCATCTCCTCAAGCGAGAGGCGGTGCGGCTCAAACGGCCCGTGGGCCCGGAGCACGCTGGATAGTTCGCAGCACTGGTCGCGGACACGGTTGAACGCCGGGTCGTCGAACATGTCTGCAGGCCCGATCAGTTTCCCATTGCAGACCTGGAACCCGAGACAGATGACCCGGGGCGGCCCGTCGAACTGCGTGCAGTTTGCATCGGCGACCCCCACCGGCATGAACGGGCCGTGGTGCGAACCGCGCATCCAGCCGGCCACGAGGATGGGCGTCCTGAAGGGGTCGATGACCTCGCCCACCGCCGGGAATCCGCTCTGCGCCCGGACGATCATGACCGGGTCGTCTTTGCCGACGTATCGGCCGGCCATCAGGTTCAGCCGCTGGGTGCTGGTGGATGCCCCGATTATGCCGTTTTTCTTCCAGATATACTTGATGACGTAGCGGCTCGGTGCTCCGATGTAGGCAAGGAGATTGTAGGACTCTTCGGGGGTGTTGAAGAGGATCTTGCGCTTCTCCATGACGTCGTGGACCTCGAAGGTGAACCCTTCGTGCATCGACGGGTCGATGACGAGGCCGGATGTGCTGAAGGGGTCAGCGAACATCTTGTAGAGGAAGTAGTTCCACGCACCGGGCTCGGTCTTGTCGGCCATGAAGATCAGGATCGGGTCAGAAGCCCGCTCTTCGAACTCCATCTCAGCAACGCCGGGCCCCATTCCCTTGACGTTGCCGCTGAACGCATCTCCGAGCAGGTCCTGGCCGGCGCCGTAGAGTTTCATTTCTTTGGCGAGTTCGGCGCATTCCATGAAGATATCCCACGCCAGCTTGTGGATCTCTTCGTTATCCTCCCCTTTGGTGTGCGTCATGATCAGCTCGAGGTCGTCACCGCAGTGGGTGACGTACGAGTCGATGAGGATGCTGCCTTCTGCCTCCTTGAGCCTCCGGGCGGCCACCTCAAGGATCTTCGGGTGGGTGCGGGAGTGCCCCGGGAAACTTCCTATATCTGCTTTGATTACGGACACGGTGGTCTTAACCATATAATCACCACTACCTGGACGGGCATAGCCCTTACGACTAGTAGATAGGTATTACTGTATATGTAGGTGTTGTTGCCTTGAAAAAAGGTTGGCTACGGCAACCGATTTTCAGAATCGTTCTTCCCGGTTATCCTTCGCGGTAAACACCCCATACGGCAACTGCGGGGTCGATATACTGCCTTTCACCGTTTCTGACGATTTGTGGGGGAAAATTGGCGATAGGACCGTCGACGGGAGCAGCATCCTTGGGAATCACTCCTGAGAGCCCCGCTACCGATTGCGCGGGTTCTCAGGGAGATATCGTCCTGGTGCCGCCGGGAGATGAGCCGGATAGGGCGGGGGTACGGAAAGGAGAGGTGTGTTGGCAGCCTCCCGCCCGGTACCTCCCGGTCTGTCTGCGGGAGTATGCTCCAACCGATGAAAAGTATTATGGCCCTGCCGGCCCTAACCCGGCAGGCGCTCTGGCGCCTCAGTCGATCCTGATCGACTTGCCCCGGGAGAATTTGACTTCGAGGACGCCGTGCTTGTAGTTCGACTGCATGGAATCGGGATCCACTGCCGGCACCTCCACCGATGTCAGCTGGCTGGCCCCGGCGATGATCGTCAATGTCCCGTTGATGAGTGACAGGTGAATCTCCTCTTTCTCGGCACCCGGGAGATCGATTGCCACCGTCACGTCGTCATCGGTCGTATACATCTCTGCTATCGGCTCGATGGTCCCCTCGGAGGAGGGTTCTCCCGGCTCCGTTGCTGCGGGAGCCGCTTCTTTTGCCGGGGTCTCCGTCTTGCCGGCGTCGTGGAGAACGATCTTGAATCCGTAGGCAAACGGCCTGTTCTGATCTCCCTGCTCTTTGAGCCCCTGCTCCATGAGGCGTTTCATCAGTTCATTGAGTTGCTCGAAGATGTCTGCTGGGCTGTCACTCATGTGCATCACGTAGTTTCTCTGCTGATGAGGGCTGCATTACCCCTCCTGGGGGGAGCGCCCCATGAGGGGGCACTCCCGTCAGAACGCCATAGCCGTCTGCGGCAGCGGGCGTTCTAGTTTGGCCTTCAACTCCTTTGTGAGGCGCTTGATCTCACCGAAGTCTTTCTTTCTCTGGTAGACCGCGTCTTTGAGGGCCTTTGTCAGATCCTTGACTTCCTGCTCGACCTTTCCCGTCTCCCGCATTCCTGCACGGTTGATTGTCGAGACGGCATCTTCGAGTGCCGACCGCTGCTCCTGGTTGTAGAGGATCTGCCAGGAGTGGCGTTCGTTCTCTTCCAGCCGGTCGATATCGAGCGTGCCTCTCACACGGGTGAGGGCATCCTCGAAGTGGTTCTTCGTGATCCGCACGTTGCCGATCGCCTGGCGCCGTTCTTCCTCGGTCTTCCCGCCCATCGCAGCGATGAACTCACGCATGGCGGATGTTTTTGCTTCGCGGACCAGTGCCTCGATATCGGCTCCGACGTAACCCTCGGTCCTGTCGACCAGTTCCTCGATGTTCACGTCGTTTGCGAGGATCTCTCTGTTCTTGAGGTACACCTCGAAGATCTTCTTTCTGCCTTCCCGGTCAGGCGGCGGAACGTAGATGATCCGGTCCAATCTGCCAGGGCGAAGCAGCGCCTCGTCCAACATGTCCGGGCGGTTGGTAGCGCCGAGAACCACGACATTGTTGAGCTCTTCGAGGCCGTCGAGCTCTGTCAGGATCTGGCTTACCACACTTTCAGTTACGTGCGATGATCCTATATAAGATCCGCGTTTAGGCATAAGCGCGTCAATCTCGTCGAAAAAGATAATCGACGGTGCTGCTTGCCTGGCTTTCCTGAATACCTGACGAACGCCGCGTTCTGATTCTCCGACCCATTTCGAGAGGAGCTCGGGGCCCTTTACGGAGATGAAATTGCTCTCGCTCTCGTTTGCGACCGCCTTTGCCAGGAGCGTCTTGCCCGTACCCGGGGGCCCGAAGAGCAGGATGCCGCGGGGAGGTTCGGTGTCGAGCGAGTCGAATATCTCCGGATATTTGAGCGGCCACTCAACGGCCTCCGCCAGTTCGGCCTTTACGTCTTCGAGGCCTCCGACGTCTTCCCATTTGACATCGGGAATCTCTACGAGCACCTCCCGCATCGCGCTCGGCTCAACGTGCTTGTGCGCTTCAATGAAGTCCTCGTTCGTGACGCGGAGTTGATCGATGATCTCGGCGGGGATCTCCTCCTCGATCTTGATCTGCGGTATGATCCCGCGCAGTGCGTGCATCGCCGCCTCTTTTGCGAGCAGCGCGATGTCGGCGCCGACGAAACCGTGGGTCGAGCGGGCGTAGTCGTCGAGGTTCACGTCTTCGGCAAGCGGCATGCCGCGTGTGTGGATCTGAAAGATCTGCTGTCGCCCTTTGGTGTCGGGGATGCCGATCTCAATCTCGCGGTCGAACCGCCCGCCACGCCGCAGAGCAGGGTCGATGATATCCGGGAGGTTCGTCGCGGCAATCACCACCACCTGGCCCCGGGTCTTCAAGCCGTCCATCAGGGCGAGCAACTGGGCGACGATCCGGCGTTCGACCTCGCCTTTCACCTCTTCTCGCTTGGGCGCGATCGAGTCGATCTCGTCGATGAAGATGATCGAGGGCGCGTTCTCCTGCGCTTCCTCAAAGACCTCGCGCAGGCGCTCCTCGGACTCGCCGTAGTACTTGCTCATGATCTCGGGGCCCGAGAGCGTGATGAAGTGGGCGTCGACCTCGTTTGCCACGGCCTTTGCGATCAGCGTCTTCCCCGTTCCTGGCGGGCCGTAGAGCAGGACGCCTTTCGGGGGCTCGATACCGAGGCGTTCGAAGAGTTCGGGGTGCCGGAGCGGGAGCTCGATCATCTCGCGGACGAGCTGCAGCTCGCGGTCGAGACCGCCGATATCCTCGTAGTGGACGTCGCCCGCCACCTCGCGCTTCCCCTCTTTGGGCTCGTATGGTGTCTCTTTCAGTTCTATCTCAGTGCTGTCGGTGACGATGGCGATGCCCTTCGGTGCCACCCTGGAGATCGCGAACGTGAGCGGGTTGCCGAGGATGCTGACCCGGATGAGCTGCCCCTCGGTGACCGGCCGGCCGCGGAGGATCCTCGCCAGGTACTGCTCGCCGCCGACCAGGCGGATGGGCTGTGTCGGCTGGATGGTCACTTTCTTTGCGTATCCTGCCTCAGTCTTTCTGATGCGGACGTTGTCGTCGATGCCGGCGCCGACGTTGCTCCGGGTGTTGCCGTCGACGCGCAGGATCGCTTTGCCGGTGTCCTGGGGAAAGCCGGGCCACACGAGCGTCGCCGCCTTCTGGCGTCCCTCGATCTCGACGACGTCGCCGCTGACGAGGCCAAGCGCCTTCATGGTGTCGATGCTCAGTCTGGCGATTCCCCGGCCGGCATCTTCGTGCGCCGCCTCCTTGATGGTTACCTCAACGGATTCGGTATTGGCCATGTGAACAATCTCCTCCTGTAGGTTTACCATAGGTAAGTGCGGACTAATATTTATACATTTCTATGGATCCCATTCCCGTTGTGCCGGATAATCCCCTTTTCCGTAACGATGTAGTCCACCTTCACATCGTTTTCTTCGGCAGGGATGCTCTGTGCCTGCTGGCAGGAGAACGCGATGCCGATCTTCTTCGGGTGCGGATACCGGCAGAGGAAACGGTCGTAGTACCCCGCACCGTAGCCGAGCCGGTTCCCTTCGGTGTCGAAGGCGAGCATCGGTATGACGACGACCTCGACGTCCTCGGGCCGGGCCGGAAGTTCGTGGCCGATCGGTTCGGGGACGTTGAACGTGCTGGGGACGAGGACCCCGGGGTCCGGCAGGTAGGAGAGGCGGAGGCTGCAGGTCTCCCGTTCGATGATGGGCACGACGACCCGCACGCCCCGGCGGTTCAGGGCCGTGATCAGGTTTTTGGTCTCGACTTCCGGGGCTTTCGAGGCATAGACCATGACGGTCGCAAATCCGTTGAGAAGATCGAGAAGCCGCCGTTCAATGCTTGCACTGTACGTGGCGATCTCCGCAGGGGAGAGGAGGAACCGGGCTTCCTTTGCCCGCCCGCGGAGGGCCGCCTTTGTCTGGCTCATTGTAAGAGGGTTTGGCGCAATCAGACCATAAAGTATGCATGCCGGGGGATGGGCCGGCTGCCTACTCCGCCGGCCCCCGTTCGTCGCCGCAGACCTCGCGGAACCGACGGAGGGAGGATGCAAGGATACGGGTCTTGCCGATCATCGCGGCGATGAGGAGGACGTCGAGGACCTCGTCGCGGGATGCGCCTTCCTTCATGGCGGCGCCCATGTGGACCTTCAGGCAGCTGTCCGCACCGGCACCTGCGGCGGCCGCAACGGCGATCAGCTCCGCGGTTTTCGGATCGAGCGAATCGGGCCGGGAGATCCGGTAGTCGGCGAGGGTTGAGAGCGCGAAGGATTCGGGCCGGTCCCGGAGGATGTGGAAGATGAACGGCACGACGCCGATCATCTCCTCTACGTCCTTCGTGATGTCGTCGCCGAGGTCGTCGGCGTGGGCGAGGAAGTCGTTGACTAACTGTTCGTTTTCAGGTTTCATTGGCTGTCCTCTTATGGAGATGTGGGTGGGAGCGAGGATAATGGTGCGGTTTTTGGTGCGGGTGGGGGTGGTGGGAGCAGAAGAGAGGGTTACGGAATTTCATCTGGAAGATTGTCTCGAACCTGATGGTTGCTTAGACGCTTATCCCTCCAGCAATTATAGAGCCCAGTCCACGGATTTCATGGGGTATCGCCATGACTGCCCCCGCCCCTCGGGGCGGGGAACGACGCTCCGCTAGGAGCGGAGTTGAAGCACCGAAGGTGTGGAGGAGGAGCGCGAAGCGCGGGTGGGGTGGGGGTTACAAATGTCCGGGATATGTGGAGACAGGGGAGGGGGGCGCAACCCCCCTCCCCGTCAGCCCCTCCCTCCGGGGCGATACCTCCACGGTCCACTGTGCCGGGACTGCTGGGAACGAACAGCCCTCGCTCTTCAGTGGAATACAAATAAAATAGGTGGGAGCGCCCCGCAGGACTCTTCCGTTGCTCCTTCTCAGAAGTTAAAATGCCTTCCAACGATCTTCAGCGCACAGTAGTCCCCGCACATCGTGCAGGCGTCGGCGTCGGCCGGCATCCGCTCGGCCCGGATCGCCCGGGCGCGCTCGGGGTTCATCGCGAGCGCGAACTGCCGCTCCCAGTCGAGGTCCCGGCGTGCGTGGCCCATCTCGAGGTCGGCGTCGCGCTTCCTGAGTTTGATCATATCCCCGACGTGGGCGGCGATCCTTGAGCTCATGACGCCCTCGTAGACCTCCTCGGGGGTGGGGAGCGCCAGGTGCTCTGCCGGCGTCACATAGCAGATGAAGTCCGCGCCGTAGGAGGAGGAGAGCGCGGCCCCGATGGCGGCTACCCGGTCGTCGTAGCCGGGCGCGATATCGGTGACGAGCGGCCCGAGCATGTAGAACGGTTTTCTATTCGTGACCCGCTTTTGCAGAACAACGTTCGTCTCGATCTCATCGATCGGGATATGCCCCGGCCCCTCGATGATCGCCTGCACGCCCTGTGCATGCGCCTTGTCGGCGAGTTCCGCGTTGATGAGCAGTTCCTGGATCTGGGCACGGTCGGTCGCATCGTGGACAGCGCCCGCCCGCATCCCGTTGCCGAACGAGAGCGTGACCTCATGCTCTTTTAAGATCTCAAGGAGGTAGTCGAACTCCGAATAAAGCGGGTTTTCCTTCTCGTTGTGAAGCATCCACGCGGTCATGAACGCCCCGCCCCGGGAGACCAGCCCGCCGTGCCGCCCCTGGTTCTGCAGGCGCTTCATCGTCTCGTAGTTGATCCCGGTGTGGATCGCCATGAAGTTGGTGCCGAGCTTCGCCTGCTCGGCCGTGATCCGGAAGAGGTCGTCCTCCTCCATGTGGACGACCGCCCCGTGTTTCCGGGCGGCCTCGATGAACGCCTGGTAGAGCGGCACCGACCCGACCGAGAGCGTGGTCGCCTCGACGACCCGCCGCCGGATCTCTAAAAAGTCGCCGCCGGTGGAGAGTTCCATCAGCGTATCGGCACCGGCGCGCTCGGCCTGCCGGGCCTTCTCGATCTCCATGTCGACGTCGACGATATCCGACGACGTTCCGATGCTTGCATTGACCTTCGTGCGAAGCCCTTCGCCGATACCGCAGATCTTCACTTTCCGGTAGGGAGAGACCGGAATAACGATATGGCCTTCAGCCACGCCGCGCCGGACGAAATCTTCGGTAACCCCTTCCGCTGCTGCGACGATCCGCATCTCTTCGGTGACGACGCCGCGCCGGGCGTCTTCTATGAGACCCATGGCCCTATATTTGCAGAAAAGAGTTGATAAAGGCTCGTTTTTGAGATCCAGGTTAAATTAGGCTTGTTCTCTCAACAAGTAAACTTGACTTGCTCTTATTCAGATCTTGTTTCATAGCCGGAAAGCCAAGGCTTACAAGACATAGGAGAGCATCTCTTTATCGCCTGGTGATTATTTGTACGTCAATTTCGGAGGTTTTGTCCCGATCAGCACCGTCGACTGGCGGGGACGGGCGGCCTGCACCGTCTTTCTCCGTGGATGCCCCGCGCGCTGCTTCTACTGTCACAACATCGCCATCCAGGACGGCGAGGACCTGCGCAATGCAGACGAGATCATCGCGATGATCCGGGAATCGCGCACGGTTGCGGGCGCCGTGGTCTTCTCCGGCGGTGAGCCGACCCTGCAGGGGCCGGCACTCGCCCACCTCGCCGCGGCCGCCCGCAAGATGGGGTTCTCTGTCGGCCTGCACACGAACGGCATCTTTCCCCGGGTGATCGAGGGCCTCATCGACAGGCACCTCGTGGACATGATCGCGCTCGATATCAAGACGACGTGGGAGCGCTACGACGACCTCCTTGAACTCACCACCGCCGATGCGGTGAAGCAGTCGCTCGCCGCCTGCAAACGGGCGAAGGCCGAGGGCAGCCTGGAGGCCTTCCAGGCTGTGGTGACCCTCTTCCGGGGCCGCGAGGGGGACCTCCCGTCTATCGCAGAGGATACCCGCGGATTCGACCTCGTGCTCCAGCAGGGCGTGGCCGCGGGTTTCGTTCCCCTGACCCGGCAGGAACTCGAGGCTGCTGCGGCACCGCTCGGCCGCAGGGTCCGTATACGGACCCGGGACGACGGCGAGGTCGTCTACGACCCGGAGCGGTAACCGTTCCGGTGGTCGTTAAGCATAATATCGTCGGGAACGCACGTTTATGGTGACATTTGCGGCGGCCGCCGCAACCTGCACCGCCGGGACCCTGCGGCCGGTTTCGCGCCGGCACGGCCCGCTGTTCTGCGTATAAATGGAGAAACCGAATGAAGGTCATTGGAATCGTTGGCATGCCGGCAAGCGGGAAAGGCGAGGTATCACGGATCGCCCGGGCCCTCAGGATACCGGTCGTGGTCATGGGGGACGCGATACGGGAACGGGTGAAGGAAGCCGGGCTTCCCCCGACCGACGCGAACTGTGGCGCAATCGCGGGAGCATTACGCGCGGACCTCGGCATGGACGCCATCGCCCGGATCACCATCCCGATCATCGAGACGGCGAGCGCTCCGGTGGTGCTCGTGGACGGCATCCGGGGTGACTACGAGGTGGCAACGTTTCGGGAGCACTTCCCCGACTTTGCGCTCATCGGGATCGACTCGTCGTTTGAGACGCGTTATCGGCGGCTCGCGAACCGCGGCCGGTCCGACGACACTCTCACCCCCGAAGAACTCCGGGTCCGCGACGAGCGGGAACTCGGATGGGGGCTCGGCCGTGCCCTGGAGCAGGCGGACTGCCGGGTCACGAATGAAGGATCGCTTGAAGCGTTTGCCGCAGAGGTTCGTGACCTGCTCTGCCGGCTGGGAGGGATAGCAGAATGAGCCTTGCCCCGTATTTTTCCGCCTCATCAAAAGTCTGGGACTCCCGGGACTGGGTCTATGGGATCGAAGAACTCGGATACACCGGCTGGGAGATCGTCGCCGACGGGAAGTACCGCCTGGATAACCCCGAGAACTTTGCTGCCGTCCGGGAGAACCTCGAGAGCACCGGCCTTCTCGCAACCGTTCACGCGCCCTACAGCGACTTAAACCTCGCATCGCTAAACTACCCCATCTGGCGCGAGTCCATCCGCCAGACCTGCTGCTGCATCCGCTACGCGGCCGAACTGACCGATCGGGTGACGGTCCACCCCGGGTTCGTCTCCCCCATCGGAAAGCTCGTCCCCGAGAAGGTCTGGGAGATGCAGAAGACCGCGCTCGCCGAGATCGGGAAGTACGCAGAGGACCATGGCGTCCTTGCGTGCGTCGAGAACATGATCAGCATCAAGGACTTCCTCTGCCGCTACCCCGAGGAGATCATCGGCCTCACGGAGGGAATCACGGGGATCGGGATCACGCTCGATCTGGGGCATGCCAACACCAACGGTCTTGTGGATGCATTCCTTATGCACGTCCGGGAGGTCAATCACCTGCACATCCATGACAACCACGGGCAGTCGGACGAACACCTGGCGCTCGGCGAGGGGACCATCGCCTGGGAAAAGGCCGGGCGGACCATCGCCCGCGACTACTCCGGCCGGGTCGTTATCGAGGGCAGATCGCTTGAGGAGGCAAAGCGGAGCCTCGCAGCATTCAGGAAGTGGTTCGTATAGCCGGCGAGACCCTCCACGTCCACTTCCTCGGGACGGCAGGGGCGCTCCCCTCCCCGCAGAGGAATCCTTCCTCGATCCTGATCCGGCGGGGCTCCGACACCCTGCTCTTCGACTGCGGTGAGGGCACCCAGCAGCAGATGATGCGCGCCCGGACCGGGTTTACCGTGAACGCCGTCTTCGTCACCCACTGGCACGCCGACCACTTCCTCGGCGTCTTCGGGCTCGTCGAGACGCTCGCATTCATGGGGCGAACCGAACCGCTCCCGATCTACGGCCCGCCCTGGGTCGGCGAGTTCGTCGACCTCGTGCAGAAGATCAGCCGGCACACCCGGGGTTTCCCCGTCACCGCCCATCCCCTCGAGCACGGTTCGGTCGTGCCCTTCAACGGCTACACGGTCCGTGCGTTCGTGACGTCCCACGGCATCCCCGGTCTCGGCTACGTGCTGGAGGAGGACGAGCGGCCGGGCAGGTTCAACCGCGAGCGGGCGATCGAACTCGGTATCCCGCCGGGCCCGCTCTTCGGGCGGCTGCAGCGCGGAGAGGCTGTCCGCATCGTCCGCGACGGCGCCGAGGTCGAGGTCCGGCCCGCCGACGTGATGGGCGAGCCGCGACCGGGCAGGAAGATCGTCTATACCGGCGACACCCGGCCGCTCCAGGATCAGCCCGACACCGCAGCGATGATCCGGGATGCCGACCTCCTGATCCACGACGCCACGTTCGACGACCAGGAGATCGCCCGCGCCCGTGACGTCCTGCACTCCACCGCCGGCGAGGCGGGTGAGGCTGCAACGGCGTTAGGCGCCCGTATGCTTGCCCTGGTGCACATAAGCTCCCGTTATGCAAGCACAGCAAACCATATACGCGATGCAAAGCGATATTATGAGGGAGACGTGGTTCTTCCGGCCGATCTGGCGGTGCTGGAGATCCCGTATCGGAGTTGATCGAGATGGACGGTGATTGTGATGGAGCAGGCCCTATCCAGCCAGAGCCGCCTGATACTTACCGGTCTCGGCGCCCTGCTCGTCAGCGCCATCGTCCTGAGCATTGCAGGCATCTATCTCGGTTCTGTCCGTGAAGTCCTCGCGCTGATCCCCGGCCTGATGGTGCTCCTGCCGTCGATCATCCATATCCGGGGGAGCATCGCCGGCGTCTTTGCCTCCCGCCTCTCCTCATCGATGCACCTCGGGGAGTTCTCGATCGAGTTTGAGGAAGGAAGCGTCCTCGGCGACAACATCCGCGCATCGTTTGTGATAACCATTCTCATTGCGTTCGTCATCGGCATCTTCTCGTATGCAGCGAGCCGCCTCTTCGGGTATCCTGTGATAGGTGTCACCGATCTCGTGCTGATCTCGGTCGTCACCGGCGTTATCGCAGGGGCCGTGGTGATGGGGATCACCCTGCTCATCGCCCTCATAAGCTACCGCTACGGCCTCGACCTCGACATGATCGGCGCACCGACCGTCACCACATCAGGGGACCTTGTCACGCTCCCGATCCTCGTACTTTCCGCAACGTTCGTCATGCATCTCTCTCCCTTGATGCGCCTGGCTCTCGGGAGCATCGCGGTCGCCGCCGCCGTCGCCGCCGTCGTCTACACCCGACGCCGGCCGGAGGGAATCGAGCCGATTGTCCGGGAGAACATCCTCCTGCTCATCCCGCTCAGCGTCCTCGGCACGCTGGCCGGCCTGACCTACTCCTTCAACCTCGACGCTCTGGTGACGATCGCGGCCTTCCTCATCCTGATACCGCCGTTCACAGGCAGCCTCGGGTCTATCGGCGGCATTCTCGGGTCACGCCTCTCGACGGGGATGCACACGGGCGAGCTCGACCCGTCGTTCCTTCCCGAGCGCGGCGTTGTGCATCATTTTATTATTTCCTATCTCTATACGTTGATACTGCTTCCACTGCTGGCGCTCATCGCGCATGGTGCGGCGGTGCTTATGGGGTTGAACAGTCCCGGTCTCGGGTTGCTGGTCACTATCAGCCTTGCGGCGGGTCTGGTCGTCATGACACTGGTGAACGGCGTGGCATACGTCACCGCGAGCCTTTCGTTCCGGTACGGTCTTGATCCCGACAACTTCGGTATCCCTGTCATCACAAGCCTGATCGACCTGATTGGTGCAGCTGCGCTCGTGGCAGTGATAGGCCTGCTGTTGTAGTGAAAGAATAGAGAACAACGGTTAGCAAACCATGATGGAACATGAATATCAGCCGATCAGCTTCAAAGACGTCCTCATAGAGATGAAGGACGTCTCCGAGCTGATGGTCGATCTCTCCTACTCTGCGATCCTCTTCGATAGCAAAGAGATAGCGCTCGAGGTGATCAACCTCGAGGAGAGCATGAATAAACTGGTCTACCAGGCCAGGATTCAGAGCGTCCTCGGTGCCAGGAGGATAGAAGAGGCGGAGGCGATGAGCGGCATGCTCCAGGTGGCCGAGGCCGCAGAGCGGATTGCGAACTCGGCTTCGGATATAGCAAAACTCATCTTAAGAGACATCCGGTTCCCGGCAAAACTCAAGCGCGTCTTCCCCGAGGCCGAAGAGGTCGTCACCCGGGTCATCGTCAGCCAGGGAAGCGAGCTCGCCGGCCGCACGCTCGGGGACCTCAAAGTCCAGAGCACAACAGGCATGCAGGTGATCGCCATCCGGCGCGGGAAGGGCTGGATCTACGATCCCGACAAAAATACCCGGGTGGAGAGCGAGGATATCCTGATAGCGCGGGGCCCGGAGGCCGGAGAGGATGTCCTCTCACTGATGGCGGGGTCGGCGGAGCGCCCCCGGGTCGAGACCACGCGCGCAGGCGAGGTCGACGACCTCGACCGGGCGGTCCAGCTGATCATCGAGATGAAGAACCTCTCGGAACTCTCCGTCGGGCTGGCGTACACCTCCCTCCTCTTCAACAACAAGGAAGTGGCGCACGAGGTGGTCGCCCTTGACTCGACGCTCGACGATATGCGCTACGACCTGGACCTCTGGGTCCTCGAGGCGGCGCGAAAGATCGACGATGTGCGCTACCTCCGCGGCCTGCTGTACATGTCCTCGTTTGCGCAGGCGATCAGCGACTCGGCCCACTCCATCGTCGACGTCCTGTTGCGTGACATCGAGATCCCGCCGATCTTCAAGAAGATCGTTCGGGAGTCGGACGAAATCATCACGCGGATGATCGTGGCGCCGTCGTCGCCGCTTGTCGGGAGGACGCTCAAGGAGATGTCGCTTGCGACGGTGACCGGGATGGTCGTGCTCGCCATCAAGCACGGCGACCGGTGGGTCTACCGCCCGGGGAAGGGTGTTAGGCTGGAGAACGGCGATACCATCATCGCAAAGGGCAGGCGGGACGGTGAGTGCCGGCTGTACGAACTTGCCGGGCACGCCGCCGAGGTGCCCGAAGAATAATTGGAGAACTACTATGGGAGATACAGAAGATACAATTGTTTACCGCCTTGGAGCGAACTGCAGTCTCGACGAGGTGGAGGAAGGGAAGACCTATCTTGGGCGGGTGCAGGGCTTTGCACCGTTCGGGGTCTTTGTCCAGTTAAACGACCGGGTCAAAGGGCTCGTGCATAAGAGCAACGTGAAGCTGCAGCATACCGAGCGTGACCCGATCATCGTTCACGTCCTGCAGATCCGGAGCAACGGCAACATCGATCTCGAGGAGGTCACGCCGACCGTCTACCAGACAGAGAACGTGACCAAGAAGACGACGGGCGTGCTGATCACCGATATCGGGAAGAAGATCGGCAGGACAGTCCTGATCGAGGGCGAGATCGCCCAGATCAAGCAGACGTCGGGACCGACGATCTTCACGGTTGTGGACGCATCAGGCACCGCGAACGCGGCCGCGTTCATTGAGGCGGGCGTCCGCGCCTACCCCGAGGTGGAACTCGGGGATATCGTCGCCCTCACGGGCGAGGTGATGCAGCGCAACAACCAGCTCCAGATCGAGGTCTCGTCCATGGCGGTCATGGAGCCGGAGGATGCGGCCCGGGTCAGGGAGCGTATCGATGCGGCGCTTGATGAGCGTGCGGAGCCGCCCGACCTCCCGTTCCTGGTGGAGAGCGAGGTTCTCGAGGCCCTCCGGCCGCAGATGCGCAAAGTGGCGAAGGAGATAAGGAAAGCGGTCCTGACCGCGCGGCCGATCATCCTCCGGCATCACGCGGATGCGGACGGCATATGCGCTGCCGTTGCCGTCGAGCAGGCGGTGACCGCGCTGATCCGGGAGAGCAGCGGGGATTTCGACGCGGAGTACTTCCTCTTTAAGCGGTCGCCGTCCAAGGCTCCGTTTTACGAGATCGAAGATATCACGCGGGATCTCGACTTCGCCCTCAAGGACAACATCCGCTACGGACAGAAGATGCCGATGGTCCTCCTGATGGACAACGGGTCGACCGAGGAGGATATGCCGTCACTGAAGGTGACCCGGATCTTTGATCTCCCGGTGATGGTCGTCGACCACCACCACCCCGACGAGATCGTGGACGATTACCTGATCGGACATGTCAACCCCTACCACGTGGGCGGCGATTACGGGGTCACGGCCGGAATGCTCGGCACAGAGGTCGCCCGCATGGTCAATCCGGCGGTCGAGGACCAGATCCGGCACCTGCCGGCGGTCGCGGGAGTCGGCGACCGGAGCGAGGCGCCGGAACGAGCCCGCTACCTTGCGCTCGCCGCGCCCGAGTACTCGGAGGACGACTGCCGCGATATCGCGCTCGCGCTTGATTACGAGCAGTTCTGGCTTCGGTTCAGCGACGGGAGGGAGATCGTCAAGGACATCCTGAACCTCTCCGGCAACCCTGACCGCCATGAACGGTTTGTCAACCTGCTGGTCGAAGAGGCAAACCGGGCGATCGAGGAGCAGCTCGAGGCCATCATACCGCACGTCGAGAGCCGGGTGCTCTCTAACGGTGCTCACCTCTTCATGCTTGACGTGGAGATCTTTGCCCACCGGTTCACGTTCCCGCCGCCCGGTAAGACCTCCGGCGAGGTGCACGACCGATTGGTCCGGGAGCACCCGGGAGAGCCGGTCGTCACGATCGGGTTCGGGCCGGATTTTGCTGTCCTGCGTTCCCGGGGCGTCATGATGAACATACCCCGGATGGTGCGCGAACTCCATAGCGAGATCGTCGGCGGCGGCGTGAGCGGCGGCGGCCACCTCGTCGTCGGGAGCATCAAGTTTGTGGAAGGGATGCGTGACGTGGTGGTCGATAGCCTGATTCAGAAGATTGGTAAAGCGCCAATCTGATCGCTACTTCTTTCTCGCCGGCATTACGGCCGGGTTGCCATTGTCTGGAATGCCGCAGGCAGGCACCCGCTCCGGGCCACGGTAAAGGGGCTCTCGGGGCGCCGATGGTTGCACCTCCGAGCTTATCGCACCGGCGTTTTTGGGGGTCCGCCGCTGTGCACCCTGACTTCCCGTTGAGTTAAGCGCATACTCCCAGGGTCTCCAGGATCGTCCGTTGCTTTTTCGTGGACTCCGTCGTGATGACCTCGCCGTTTGCCAACCGGATCTTCTTGATCTTCGCTAATTCCAGCAGCAACCCCTCCAGCGTGTAGTGCTTCAGGAGACCCGTATCCTTCATGCGTTTCAGCAGACGCATCCGGAGGATCAGACTGAGGAACGTAATGAAGAGGTACCCCTTCAACGTGGCCTCCGTTCTCACGTTGAGCGGCATCACCTGGAGATCGGTCTTCATCGAGCGGAACGCCTTCTCGATGGCATCCCGTTCCCGGTAGACCGTGAGGCACTCCTCCCACCCCAGCGATCCCTGGACCAGGATGATCTGTTTCCCCATCCGGTTGACACGCTGGGCAACGGCGTTGTTCCGGATCTCGACCTGGAACCGGTCTCCTTGCCGTTCACACGCGAAATAGTTCGCCAGAGGGCCGGCCCGCTCTCGGAACATCTCCTCAGGTTTGCGCCATCGGGGAATCCGCAGCGCCTCAAGCTTCTGCTTGAGGTCATGGAGGCGGAGATAGAACAGGTTCCGTTCATCCTGCTCCCGTTGCAGGTCGTAGTAACAGAACCCTGCGATCTCCCTATCCCGGACCTGCAGGGTGATCGGCCTGACGAAGATCGGGTCCGTCTGGTATTTCTGGAGGTACTGGGGGCTAGTGAGGTCTCGCTGGGCGGCGGTGAGCACCTCCTTCACCGCCTTGAGGGTCAGGGAGGCCGGGATGACAAACGACAACTGCTCGTCGACCAGTTCTTCGAGATTGCCCTGGCTGAAGAACCCCCGGTCGAGGATCAGGGTATAGTCCTTGATGCCAAGCGATCGGACCCGGTGGAGGGTATTCTTCAGGGTGACCACATCCACGATGCTTCCGGGGTAGAGGTCATACATGACCGGGATTGCCTGGGTGGTATCCAGAATGAGGGAGAAGTTGATCTGGGGCAACTCCAGACCGTCCCGGTTGTACCCATACTCCAGCAGGGAGATCAGCTGGGAATAGCTCGAGAGGCTTGTGATGTCGTAGATCAGCGTGGAGTCGGTACTGAGGTTTTGTACCAGGAGTTCCATGAACTTCTCCGGGACGCCGCTGGTGCCGAGTCGGGCGAGGAGTTCACTCAGGCTCTGGCTGCTGAGGGGAAGGTCGGGATGGGTGAGGATAAGGGAACTCTCCTCATACCAGGTGGCAACCTGGTGCAGGGCAAGAGGCCGCATGATGCGGTTGCAGGCCAGGGCGAGGATGGTTCCGACTTCCCGCTCATGCGCCAGGCCGGCAAGATATTCGTCGATCCGGAGCTCTTGGATGATATCCTGTAGCGGGAGAAGGTTCCCGTGGGTATAGGCGGCAGTTGGTACGGATGCGATGCTGGGGCCCGGTATCCCCTCGGTTCGCACCTTTACCGGAACGCCATTGATGTTCTTCCCCAGATATCGGGACGTATGGCGGATCTGCTTCTTCTCGGGGTCGTAGTAGGGGATATCTTCATACCAGTATTCTTTGCCCTTGATCTTCTTGATCCGGACAGCCGGCTTCATGTGCTTATCTATTAAGCGCATTATGGGATATAGATCTTGCGGTTTGAAGCGACGACAGAGGGAAAGAAGAATTTATGGTAATTCTTATGTGCCTAATGGAGCGGGAAGTCAGGGTGCAGCTGCGTATGGCACCGCTTTGTGTGAGGCAGTACTGCGTGATTAACCGCTGGTCGATTTTGACAACAACCGAAATATAAAAATACGGTTATATCAAACAGGGGTCCCCATGGTAGGAAACCGATGGACCTGGATGGGACTTCTGGTTGTGCTGGTTGTGGCAGCAGCGGCCATTGCGTCTCCTGTAGCAGCCCGGAGCACAGCATCTATGGAGCCTCTGACCTGGACTCTTCCTCCGACACCCGACGAGACTCCGGAAGAGACCATAGAGGAAGAAACGCCCGTAGATACTGTGGAGGAGGAGACCCCGATAGAGACCATAGATGAGGAGACCCCGATAGAGACCATAGATGAAGAGACCCCGATAGAGACCATAGATGAGGAGACCCCGATAGAGACTCTGGAGACAGAGACAACCCTGAACGACGTGGCTCCTGAGGAAACCCTGATCGGTTCAGCCAATGATACTGCCGGCGAGACGGTAAACGAGACTGCGAACGAGACCGCCATTGAGACCGGGCCTGCCGTTGTAGTCGAGACGGATGAGGCGACACCGGCAGCAACGACGGAAGCGACACCGGCGGAGACTTCCACGGCCGAGCTGCCGACGTTCACGCCGATACAGGCGGCACAGGTCAACGGGAGTGCGACACAGGCCGCCCCGCTCTCACTCGCCGGCATCATCCTGGCCGTTGCAGTCGCAGGACTCCTTGTCGTGTTCGGACGCAACAGGAAGTGATGGCGGCCTGCCGGGCGGCCCCGGCAGAAGCGGGGAAAACAGCAACCGGAGCATGAGGCCAATCCTCACAACGGATCGCTATGGAGGGGAAGATCGGGGGTAGCCTGCCCCCTCCCCCGGTATCTGCGCTCGCAGTGACCATTTCGACCAGTAGGATTACAGATCATGCTCCTCGCCCGACCGATCGGCACAGCGATGCGCAATAATATACAATGATTTGTATACTTCTACTACGATTCTACGATCCCAAATGAGTAAATTTAAATATTGAACCGACTAAATGCACTTGCTCACGAGGGAACCAGTCAATGTCGACAAAGGACCGTATTAAAGAGAAATATAGTGACACCCAGCGAAAGATCCTGTATCATCTCAAATCCGGTTTGAGAGCAGGGAAATCTTACTTCAAATCCAAGTATATCGCAACCGATCTTGGCCTTTCTGCAAAAGAGGTCGGTATCAACCTTGCAATCCTGTCAGAGATCTGCGATGAACTGGATATCAGGCGCTGGAGTTACTCGAACAGTACGACGTGGCGTGTCACCTCACGTGCATCATAGTTTTATCCCGGGGAGCTCTATTTTACGGCATGAAGATTGTTGAGTTCGAAGCACCCGTCGAGTTTGTGGCCAACATCAACGAGCACAAAGACTGCCTCATGTCCCAGGACAAGAGCCACGAGAATCCGGATGTGCTCTGGTTCAACATCGACGTCCCCAAAGGACACGGTGTACGGGCCGGAGATCGGGTCAGGGTCACCGTCGAAAAGATCTGAACCCGGAATCGTTGTGGCCCCGCGGCCCGTGCCGCGAGGGCTTCGGCCGCTCAGATAGCAGCATCACCTCGATCCGCCGGTGCAGGGTATGCCCGCGGCTTCAGTTGAGGGGGGTTGAAAAGTACTGCGGGAGCGTCTCCAGGGTGATGCGGTACCGATCGATATCATCCACGCTGACGATGAGATAGAAGTCCTTTCCTCCCCTCTCGACGTTTTTGACGATGCTGCCCGGATAGTGCAGGTCGACCCCTTCCACGATGGCCCCGCTCTCCAGTTCCACGAGTGCCATCCTGAAATGTGCCGCCTCAGGCCTTACCGTTGCAGAGACACTGCAGTTCAGCCTCCATACCGCATACGGCACATGAAACACCTCGCTGATGCCTCCCCGTCGCTCCTCGATGTAAGCGAACGGGATGATCTCCTGAGTACCCTTCCAGGGAGGGTCAGAACCCCCATACTGCGTGAGGTTGCCGGGGAGGTGGCAGCAGGGGTAGTCCCAGACGTTGGTCACGTAAGAGAGCCTTGAGGGTTCGAACGGCACGACCGGTGTTGGTGCAGGGGTGGCGGTAGGCGTCGGGTCGGGGCTTTCCGGGACCTCCGGCCCGGCCTCCGCTACGGGCGGTCGAAACACCAGTGCTAGTGCAGCGATGACGATCAGGGCAGCAAGAATGCTGAAGGCGTCGCCTTTATCCACAGGCTTAAGAGGATGTGCAGGGTAAAAAGGCCTTGGGTTTGACTTCCTCCTCCCGCCCGCAGGTAGCCGGAGTTCGTCTTTTGAGGGGATATCTGCCCCGGTTTTCTACACTCCGCTTCCTGGTTGTGCGCGGGAAACAGAATTGTTAATATGGTTTCAGGACGACTCTGCTGATAAGAGCATGGTACGATGGAAGTCACTGAGGTGCGTACGTGGGTGATATTTTATCTGCTTTCGTTCGTGGCGCTCCTTGTGGCGACCTTCATCACGACCCAAAACGACAGCCGGCTCTGGATCAGCCTTATGCTCATCATTGTCGTCGTCGGGATAAACTTCTTCCTGCTCTTCTCTGAACTGAAGCGCTACCATGCCCGAAAAGCCCGCATGCGCCGGATATCTAAGATAGAAGACGTCGAGACAGGCACGGGGTCTTCCGGCCGCGTCCGGTAGAGGATCGTGGACCGAGGAGCTCCCCAACTTCAGTCGGGGATAGTTGACGCAACCTTGCGCAGTATCTTTTGCATGGCGTTGTACGGTGTGAAGAGGTGCTCCACCTCTCGTGCCAGGTACTCGGTCTTGCCTATGACGTAGTAGCCATCGGTGGCAAGTGCAGAGTGAAAAAGGCGTGTAAGGTCGTTTTTTTGCTTCTGGTTAAAGTAGATGGTGACGTTGCGGCAGACGACGGCATCAAGGTACCACGCTATGGGAACGCCCGACATCAGGTCGTGCTCCCGGAATTTAACCAGGTTCTTAATATGAGGCCGGACCTCGAATGTGCCGTCGTCGCGGCTGATAAAGTGCTTGCGGAGCCTCTTTTCGTCCACATTCTCGAGTGCCTTGCTGTCATAGACCCCGGCCATGGCTTTCTGCAGGGCCCTGGTATCGATATCGGTTGCGTATATCGTTACGCTGGCATCTTTATGGAGCAGCATCTGTTCATGCGCGAGGATGGCAAGCGAGTAGGGTTCTTCGCCCGTAGCGCAGCCGGCACACCAGATCCTGATCGAGTTCTTGTGTCGGACCAGCTCCGGCAGCACCTCCCGCCGTATCACTTCAAAAACTTCCGGGTCCCGGAAAAACCTGGTGACGTTGATGGTGAGAGCGTTCTTGAGCAGATCCTGTTCCTGCGGATTTGCGAGGAGATACTTATGATAGGCCTCGAAGTCTGCGTTGTTTGTCAGGCGCATCCTGGAGAGGATGCGCCGTTTGATGTAGTCCTCCTTATAGTTCGAGCACTTGATCCGGATCAGTCTCTCAATGCTCTTCTGAAGCGATATAAACGCATCCATGAGGTATTCTATTCTCTTCGCCGGATGTGGTCTACTGAGTGTTCTGGTAGCACCCGAGGTCGCTGATCACTTTCTGGACGTCAAGCCAGATGATGAGGGCCTTTGATTTCTCGTCGTCTTCTTTCCCTATCTTGATGATCGCTTTGACATAACCGCTGATGGACGACGTGATGCCGTCGCTGATACGCTCAATCTGATCATTACGGACTGATATAACACTGTGGACGTCATCGACGATAATCCCTACATTCGATCCGTTCGCTACATCCGGCATCAGTACGACGATCTTTCGGTTCTCAATCTTCTCGGATTCAGGGAGCCCGAGGAGGTCTCTGAGGTCGATGATGTTCGTGATCTCGCCTCGCAGGTTGATGATGCCCGCGAGGTATTCGGGAGCGCGAGGAAGGGGAGTGATCGGCATCATCTCCACGATCTCGCGTGCTATCTGGATATCCAGTGCATAGTGCTCCTCCCCGAGCTGGAACTCTACAACATCTACGGATGCTGCCATCATCTCCTCCTTAGTTCAGCTTGAACTGCATCATGGCCTTCTTGAGCTGTTCGGCCATGGTTGCCAGTTCGTGGGACGCGCTCCCGACCTCCTCGGTCGATGCGCTGACCTCTTCAGCAAGTGCTGCCATATCCTCGGTGCGGTCCAGGCTCTCTTTGGTCATGTGGGTGGACTCGTCCATCTTCTGCATGACGTTGTTGGTGGAGCCTGCCTGGTCTTCGGTGGCCTTGGTGATCTCGGTGATGCCGTGGGTGACCACTTCGACGCTGTTGACGATCCGGTTCAGGCCGTTGATGACCTTGTTGACGCTCTCGATACCCGCCTGGATCTCCTGGTGGGACGCCTGCATCGATCCTGTGGTCTTTTCAGTGCTTGCCTGAATCGTCCGGATCAGGTCCTCGATATCCTGGCTCGCCCGCTTGGATTCGCCGGCAAGGTTCCTGATCTCGCCTGCGACCACGGCGAATCCGCGGCCGTGCTCCCCGGCGCGGGCAGCCTCGATTGCGGCGTTCAGTGCAAGGAGATTGGTCTGGTTGGCGATGTCGGCGATCAGTTTGACGATGTTGTTGATCTCCCGCATCTGGTTGTTGAGAACGCTGATCTCGTCCACGGTCTGCTTGGAGATCTCCTCGACGAGCTGCATCTTCTTCGCCGCGACTTCGCCGAGGGCGGCTGCGTCGTTTCCTTCCTTCGATGCTTTCGACGCCTGCTCCATGACCTCCTGCGATGTGCTTGCAATCTCCTCGATGGATGCCGAAAGGTCGTTGATATCCGTCCCGATCTCCTCGATCTTCTCGAGCTGGCGTCGTGCATCCTCCGACGACTGCTGCGTCGAGGCCGCGACCTGCTCCGTGGCCCGGATGATCTCGTCGGTGCTCTTGCTGACCTCTTTCGTTGTTATTTCCACCTGGTGAGCCGCTTTTGTCACGTCGGCGAGGAGCGTGCGGATGGCGGTCAGTGAGAGGTTGTAATCGCTCTTGACCCTGTCGAGCGGGTCGCCGTTCTCTGCGTTCACGAACGCCGTCAGGTCGCCCTTCGCCATGGCGGCGAGCGCGGTTCCGAGTTCTTCGGCGCTTTTGGCGAGTCTTTCGCCTTCCTGTTTCGCGGTCTCCATCAGGTCCCGGATCTGCTCCTCTTCTTTCCGTTTTTCAGTGATGTCGTTATAGACGTTCAGGATCCCTGTCAGCTCGTTCTTCTCGTTTGTGAGCGGAATTCCGTACTGTTCCAGGATGTAGACGCCGGAGGGGAACTCGACTGTCACTTCGCCGGAAACCCGCACCTTCTCGGCGAGCACTTTCTTGATCCCGTCTCCTTTCTGGTTGTGAACCTTGAAGTCCCGCAGAGTCATTGTGGTGATGCGCGACCTATCGATCCCGGTCAACTTGAGGTATGCTTCGTTGGCCGTGAGGATCTTCATGGCGGTATCGACGACCAGCATGGGCATCGGGTTCTGCTGGATGATCGTGTCGGACTGCCGCTGCAGTTCGCCAATATTCTCCATCTGGGCCTTGATCTCTTCCTCGCTCTCCCGTTGCTCGGTGATATCGTTATAGACGATGAGGATGCTCTCGACCGCATTCTCGTTGTCAAGCAGCGGGATACCATACTGTTCGAGGATGTGGGTGCCGGAAGGCAGTTCGACGACGACCTCTGCGTACACGCGTCTCTTCTCCTGTATCGCCTGCCGGAGGCCGGAACCTTTCTGCGACGTGATCTTGAAGTCCCGAAGGTTCCTGCCGAGCACCTGATCCATTGGGATTCCACTCATTTCGGCGTAAGTGGTGTTTACCATGGTTACTTTGAACTCCGGGTCGACGACCAGGATGGGCATCGGGTTCTGCTGGATGATCGTATCGGAACCTTTCAGAAGCATCTTAGCCTCCTCCAGCCGGTGCCTGAGGCGCTGCTTCTCCTCCTTCTTCTTCTCAAGCAGCGCATTGATCGAGGTTGCCAGTGGCCGATACTCCTCCGGAATGCCGGCAAGGTCGATCTTTGCGGAGTCGTCGCCGCCGATCCCTGCATGAAGTGCAGCCTCGATCGCCTCGGGCAGTACCATCGCCCTCTGCTCCTGTGCCTGTCCTGTCGTACCCGGCGCAATCGGCCCGGTAAATAGTGCTTTTCTTCCAGGTTTATCGATCATTGATTACACATCCTTATGTTTCTCGGCCCGTTTCAGAAGCGCAGTTGTTATTGCCCGGTATTCCCTGCCGGCAGTGCTCTCGGGTGCGTAGTGGGAGATGGGAAGCCCCTGTTGCTGTGTTTCGTAGATTGCAGGTGAGTATGGGACGGTGAACACCTGTTTGAACGCTTTTCTGACCTCCGACTCGAACGCCTTCAGCCGCTCCTGCTCCTTCTCCTCTTCCACGGAGGGGGCGGGTGAGAAGATCCGTTTCAAGAAGAGTGCAAGGCCGCCCATTCCGGCGGCCGGGTCGCCGGATCCCTTCCAGCGTGTCAGAATGGCAAAATCGGTGGCGACGTCTTCTCCGAGCATCTCCTTGATGTCGCCAAAGACTGTTGAGAGGGCTTCCATGCCTTTGAGGGCAAAGGTCCCGGGGTCGAGGGTGACGATGGTGTGGTCCGCTGCGACGAGGCCGTTGATGACGAACTGGCCCATGCTTGGAGGCGTGTCGATCAGGATGAAGTCGTAGGCGTCCTTCACCCCTGCGAGCGCCTCCTTGAGAACCCCTGCCCTGTCCTCGATACCATAGAGATAGGGTTCAGCTCCCACAAGGTCCAGGGTTGCCGGAGCGAGATCGATCCCCGATGCCGTGGGCATGATCACATCACGGATCCCGACGTCGGGAAAACCTTCAAAGACGTTCATGAAGACGTCGTACATGCTCAGTTCGAGGGTTTCAGAGTTGACCCCGAGTCCCGAGGTGGCATTGGCCTGCGGGTCGCAATCTACTACCAGAACGCTCTTCCCGTCTTTCTGCAGGTACCCTGCGACATTGAGGCACGATGTCGTCTTTCCTGTGCCACCTTTGTGGTGAGCGAACGCTATTATCGTAATATCCAGCACCCCTCATACCTCTATATGGAACGGTTGTTATTAAACTTATTTTTATTACGCTGTAAAATTATGGGTGTCTCCCGCATTTGAAGTTCCCAAAAGTCTTTGATGGCAAATCCGGCCTGCATCTGCCGTGGTACTGCAACACGATCGGATAGGAGGATATGGGCGGCCCTATCAGGTGGTTCTCGATGGCTTTTTCATGCAATAGGTGGGCAGGCGTCAGCGAGAGAGACCGCTCCCCGTGCGGTGTAGAGCAAGGCCCCGGTCGCCGGAGCCTGCCCGGTCCCGGACCCTCTTTACCCGTTCGGAGATGGATGGCCGATATGTTGGTGCGGCACGGAAAAGTGCGGAGATCAATCCCCTGCTGCATGCGGCCGGTGCTCGGGGCATCAGGGCGGAGAGGAGGTTCTGGAGGAGGACCCCTGGATCCCTGACCCGGTAGCAGCGCCTCATTGCATCTGCTGCATACCGGTCTGCGGTGAACTCCTCGTCGCACATGCGGTGATAGTATGTCCGGTAGGCGAAGAAGGCAGTCAGAAGAAGGAGAGCGATCAGGACCGGCTTTGTGACGGGAAGTACTTCTGTCTGCAGAAACGGATGGCCGAAGAACATAAGGCACAGGAGAACCGGGAGGGCCGGGAGGGCCGAGAGAAGGAAAGAACCCTTTCTTGCGTGTCCCTCTTCATGGAGCAGCACGAACCGGAGTATGTCGTCGCTTGCCCCCAAGAGGTTTTTTTCGTAAAAGGAGCGCCGGTAGCGGATGCAGTTGAGCGCGGGGCATCCCCGTATTGAGGGGGTGAAGGTGCACCTGACGAGCCTTCTCCTGCGGTCGATCAGCCCCTTCTCCTGGAGTTCCCGGAATATCCGGTACAGGCGGGTGTCCTGGTCTGCCCAACTCATTGTGACTAAATTATAATAATCACCATACATTAAATGTTGCCCCGAATAAGAACGAAGGTTAATTCGAAATTTACCGATTTCGATGGTATCTGTCCCGCGGCTGCGGGTTCCTCCCGGCAGGGTGCCGGCCCGGAGCATTGAATCCTGAAGGTGGTCAGGATGCTCCGGCGAACCGGCCCGGGCGGGTGCCGGCACCCCGCCGGGATCCCGCATCCCACTCTCACCTGCCTGCCCCGGAATCCGAAACATTTGCAATCTCCGTTTTTTTCACAATATTTTAATAATAGCAACCAAAATTGTGAATGAATAGAGTGGAGGTGAATGTAGGGCCGGAGAGTTCATGCGGCCCGTGCTTGTGCCGGCACGGCAGGCGGTCTCCGGTTCTCTGAGCGAATGTCAACCAAATACGTGAGTCTTCTACTACTGACCCTTGCCGTCCTCGCCGGGACTGCCGGGTGTCTCTCCACGTCGTTTGGGGAAGTGGCCTACAGCGGCGGCGCCCTGCAAGTCCATGTGGAGAACACCGGTGAGCCTGTCGAGAACGCTGTGCTCCAGGTGACGATCATGGAGGTGGGCGCGCTTGAGCAGCACGAGGCCTTCTCCGAAGCGCGGTACATCGATCTTGCACGGGGAGTGAACGAGTACACGATCCCGGTAGACCTGCAGTCCGGCTCATACAAGGCATTCCTGACCATATTCGTCGGCAACGAGCGGAGGACGTCCGTCATTCGCGACCTGGAGGTAGCAGCCTGACCCCCGGGGGACTCGCGGCGGCGCGGGGGCTTGAGCCCGCGGATGCCGTCTTCTCCGGGGCCGAGGTCTTCAACCCGTTCGCGTGCGCCTGGGAGCGCGTGGACTTCGCGGTGAAGGACGGCTGCGTCGTCGGCCTCGGTGAGTATGAGGGAGAGCAGGAATACGACTTTTCCGGTGCCTACGTGGTGCCCGGGCTGATTGATGCCCATGTCCATATCGAGAGTTCTCTCCTTGCGCCGGCGGAGTATGCCCGGCTCGTCCTTTCGCACGGCACGACAACCGTGATCGCCGATCCCCACGAGATCGCGAACGTCTGCGGGGCGCCGGGGATCGAGTATATGCTCGCCGAAGGGGCGCGGACGCCGCTCGATATCCTGGTCATGCTCCCCTCCTCTGTCCCGGCAACGCCTCTTGATGCGGGCGGCGCCGTGCTCACGTCCGCCGACCTCGCCCGGTTCCGGGGGCGGGAAGGGGTCATCGGGCTTGCCGAGGTGATGAACGTCCCCGGCGTCCTCGCCGGCGATGAGGATCTCCGGGCGAAGATGGATCTCTTCGGAGTCATCGACGGCCATGCGCCGTTCCTCTCGGGAAAGGACTTAAACGCCTACATCTATGCGGGGGCGGGAAGCGACCACGAGTGCACGACACTCGCAGAGGCGCGGGAGAAGCTCCTCCGGGGGATGTACATCATGGTCCGGGAGGGTTCGACAGAGAAGAACCTCCGTGACCTCCTGCCGCTTGTGGACGCCTGCACGGCGCCGCGGTGCTGTTTTGCCACCGATGACCGGCACGCCGACATGCTCGCCGGCGAGGGGCATATCGACGACTGTATCAGAAAAGCGGTCGCTTCCGGCCTCAAGGTCGAACTGGCGCTCCGGATGGCCACGCTCTCGGCTGCCGAACGATTCGGGCTCCACGACCGGGGCGCCCTTGTCCCGGGGAGGCTCGCCGACTTCTGCGTCGTCGATCCCGATCGCTTCCGCGTTCTCCGGACGTTCAAGCGCGGCGTCGAGGTGGTCGATCCCGGCTACCAGGAGCCCGCGTGCCCGACGGCCCCCCTGCACGCCCGCGTCCCGGAGCCCCGCGATATCCGCCTCGCCGGCCGCGGAGAGGCGCGGGTGATCGGGATTGTGCCCTGCCAGATCACGACCCGTCTCCTGCGCTGTCCCGTGGACGCCGCCGAGATTCCGGACACCGGCCGCGACATCCTCAAAGTGGTCGTCACCGACCGTTACCGGGCGAGCGGCTCCGGCGTAGGGCTTGTCCACGGCTTTCACCTGCAGGAGGGGGCGATCGCCGGGTCGGTCTCCCACGACTCCCACAACATCGTCGCCGTCGGGGTCGGCGACGCCGATATCGCCCGTGCCGTCGGCGAGGTGGTCCGGCTCGGCGGGGGTCTCGCGGTGGTCTCCGGGAGCGGCGTGACCACGCTCCCCCTCGAGTGCGCCGGGCTGATGTCGGCGCTCCCCTACGACGAGGTCGTGCGGCGGCTTGCGGCCCTCGAGGAGCATGCCCGGCGGCTCGGCGCAATAGAGAACCCCTTCATGTACCTCTCGTTCCTCGCCCTGACGGTCATCCCCGAGGTCCGGGTCACGGAGCGGGGGGTCTTCGACGTCGGGGCGTTTGCGGACGTTCCGCTCTTTAGTGAGTGAGGAGAGGGCGGAGAGCACCTGACGGTGCTCTTCTGCTCGTTCTCGCTCCAATCGTGTTTTGAAGCTTGCTCGTGTCGACGTGCGGACGTCCAAAAGAAGGGGCGGCGCAGAGGACGCCCATGTCCCTCCGGCTGCGAACGGTTCGCTGTCCTGAAGATTTAGGTACGAGTGCTGCTGAAGACAGGCCTCGATGGCAGGTCACTCATCGCCTGTCCTCCTTGAGCTCTTTCAATGCGGAGCGGGCCGCCTCTGTCGTGGGGGCCGGGGCGTCGTCTGCATGGAGGCTCTTTAAGGCGGGGCAGGCTTCGGCCTGCACTTCCACCACCACCGGGCAGGTTCCGGTGCGCCAGTTCCTGATTATAGACGTGATGATGGCTACCCCCAGGATCAGGAGGATGACGACCAGCGAAATCTCCACCGGGACGTGGTAGATGTCGGCAGCCAGCATCTTGACACCGATAAAACTGAGAATGCCGGCCAGACCGTATTTCAGGTAGCAGAAAGCGGCCATGATGTGCGCCAGCGCGAAGTACATCGACCTCAGGCCGAGGATGGCGAAGGCGTTGGAGCTGAACACGATGAACGAGTCGGTGGTGATACCGAGGATTGCAGGGATGGAATCCACCGCGAACATGATGTCGGTAGTCTCCACCACCAGCAGGGTCACGAACATGGGAGTGGCCCAGAGCACCATCTTGCCGGTCTGGTCCGGCTTCCTGACGAAGAACCTGTCGCCTTCGTAGCCCCTGGTGACCGGCATGATCCTCCGGAACGCACAGACCAGGACATTCTTGTCCGGTTCTACGGATTTCTCCTCCTTTTTGGTTATCATCCTGATGCCGGTGAGGATCAGGAAGGCACCGAAGATGTAGAGCACCCAGGAGAACATCTCCACCAGCGCCACACCTGCCATGATGAACGTAAAACGGAATATCAGAGCACCCTGGATGCCGTAGAACAGCACCTTGTGCTGGTCCTCCGATGGCACGCAGAATGAAGCGAAGACGATGACGAAGACAAAGAGGTTGTCGACGGAGAGCATCAGCTCCATGATGTAGCCGGTGGTGAACTCCAGTCCTGCCTGGGGCCCCATCCAGTTATATACCCCGAAATTGAAGATCGCCGCGGCGGTGACGAAGACGGCGACCTGCAGGAGTGCCTCCTTCGGTTTTATGACATGGGCTTTACGGTTGAAGACGCCGAGGTCCAGTGCCAGGAGCGCCACTATGCTGACGATGAATATGATCCACGCTGTGTCCGTTACTGCTGTCATAGGTTCACCCGGCTCAGGATGTCCCGTTCTGGATATTCCCGGCTCACTTTACTCTGGAGCGTACTGGGCGTCGTCTCGATCACGCCGGGATGCCTGAGGATAAACGAGGCAGGAATATAACTTAAGATAAGCCTTGCCGGGTTTCCGGGCGACGTCATCGTTACCCGGACCGCACCTGCGGCAATCCATGCAGCTCTCGCGAGAATCCTCTCCTCAGGATATCCGTCCGGGGTGCAGAGGCGGCCTCGTTCAGGCGTGATTGCACCTATCGGGCTCCATCGGGCCACACCTCGGCCCTTCGCCAGTCTGTCCGCGCCTTGTCTCCTCCCTAGATTATTGCCGCTCCAGCGATTAATTCCTTCTGCCGGCGGCCTGTCTCACGTGTGGAGGCAAGCAGCCCTTTGAGCTACGGAGGCTACAAACTTCGATTTCCCGTCCACGGCACGACGATTTGTGTTGTGCGAAGATACATACCCTCCATACAGCCCTCACCAGAACCCCACCGCACCCGGCGCGAGAACCGCGATCGCGAGCAGGATAACGGGCTGGTGCAGGAAGTAGATGAAGAGCGAGTGCCGGCCCAGGAACTCGAGCGGCCGGGTAAACGGCGGCTCCGCCGGGAGCGAGTAACCCCGCCGTCCGTCCGGGTAGAAGAGATGCCCGCAGGCCATCCCGGCGAGGACGAGACCGAACCAGGGGAGGAGCGGCACGTAATCGAGGCTCGTGAAGGATTCCGGCCGGATCCCGAGCCAGAGAAGCGGCCAGGGGCCCGTGACGAGGCTTGCCGCGTAGCCCGCGATGAGGCAGGCGATGCTCGCGACGAGGAGTTTTTCCGTATCGAACCGGGCGAAGAGCGGTGCGAGCAGAATGGCGATGCCGATGAAGTGCAGGATGCCGAAGACGATGTAGACCGACGGCAGAAAGAGCCAGGTGATGGCGGTGATGACGAGGCCGTAGCCGAATATTGTAAGGCCGCGCCGGACGTACTTGAGCGCGAGGCCGCGCTTATCAAGCCGCCGCGAGGCCCGGGCGTAACTGATGGTGAAGGAGACCCCGACGAGGAAGATGAACGTCGATGCGGTCAGGTAGGCGAGCATCCGGAGGAACCCGCCGGAGACGTCGAGCGGCAGGACGCCGAAGAAGTTGAGGTCGAAGGCCGAGTGGAAGACGATCATCGTCACGACGGCGATTCCCCGGGCGAGGTCGATCTCCCGGTATCGCTCTCCCGGCATGGTCCCCGCCGTCAGAAGAACCTTCGCCTGATCGGGGCGCCGCAGACAGGACAGGTCTTTGTATCGGTTATCTCCCGCTCCTGCTCCTCGGTGGGCTCGTTGTAGAGCCGGGAGAAGCCGCACTCCCTGCTGCACTCAAGGACTATAAACGGGCTACAGATCCGGCCCATCTCCCCTCGCCCCGTCTGCCTGCTGCAGGTATACCATCCCTTCTACTTTCAGAACGGCTATCTGATAAGTGTTTACCCGGGGGCAGGGAGGGGGCACCATTATTCCCCTGCCCGCCCAACCCTTTCCATGGACGACCGTGATGAGCATATCATAGAGGCCGCCGGCAGGTGCCGGGTCGTGGTCCGGAACGGCCGGGTGGTCGAGGTCGGGACGCCGCAGATTGAGGACTGTCCGCTGGCGCGGCGGTTTGCCTGCCCTGTTCAGGAGATGACGCCGGAGGCGATACGCGAGAACATCGAAGGGCGTATCAGGTCGTTCGGGATGTGCACACCGGAGCGCGAGGTTCTTGCCGGGCCGGACTTCGTCCTCTTCGGGGCGTCGGAACTCCTGAGCAGCGCCGTCCGGAGGGGAGACCTCGACGCTGCGGTGATCGCCTCCGACGGTGCCGGGACGCTCGTTGCGACGAACCCTGCCCTTATCCAGGGGATCGGCGGCCGGATGTCCGGGCTCGTGAAGACGAGCCCGATCCCCGAGGTTATCGCGCGGATCGAGGAGAACGGTGGCACGGTCCTCGATCCGGCGACCGCCGTCATCGACCAGGCGGCCGGCGTCGCCCTGGCGGCAAAACTCGGCCACCGGCGAATCGCCGTGACCACCGCCGTTGCCGCCGAGGCGGCGGCCATCCGTGCGCAGTTCCCCGACGCCGTGATCGTTGCGGTCCACACGACCGGGATCTCGCAGGAAGACGCGGTCCTGATGGCCGGTGCGGCCGATCTGGTCACCGCCTGCGCATCACAGCACATCCGGGAGGTGGCGGCGAAGGCCGCGCTCCTGCAGGCCGGGACATCAATCCCGGTCTTTGCGATGACTCCTGCGGGAAAAGCAATCATTCTCGGCAAGGTGGGGGAGACCGACCAGCCGGTCATCGTTCACGGAGCGCGCCTCCCGGTGCCGGGGTCGCAGTCCCCCTCGCCGCTTTGCTGATCACCGGCCCGGTATGCCGACGTAACCCGGGAGTTCGGCGAACTCGGCCAGAACGATATCGGCCGTTATATCCGGCACGCTGCCGTCGCGCCAGTCGCCGTAGGCGGCAAACGCAGTCACCATGCCAAGATGCCTCCCGGGAGCGATGTCGCGGACCAGGCTGTCGCCCACCATCATCGCCTCCGCGGGAGCCGCCTCAAGCCGCCGGAGGGCGCAGAGGAGGGAGTCCGGCTCCGGTTTCCGCTTGCCCGAGACCTCCGGGGTCACCACGGTCTCAAAGTAGTCGATGAGCCCGGTCTTTGTGAGCCGCCGGCGTGCCTGGACCGCCTCCGCGTCGGTGACGACGGCGAGCCCTATCCCGGCGTCCGCGAGGCACCGGAGTGTCTCCTCGACGCCCGGGTACGCCTCGACCAGGTCGAGTTTCACGTCCTCGTAGGTGCGGCAGCAGACCTCGAACGCACCGGGCTCATACACCCCGAGCGCCTCCAGGTAGTCGCGGATGTTCGCGTGGTCCTCGAACCCGTGTATGCCGCGGAGAAACTGCGAAAAGAGCGCTTCCGGATTCCCGGCCCCGAGGTAGTCGACCACGCACCGGCACGCTTCCCGCTTCGCTCCGACAAAGTCAAAGAGGGTGTTGTCCATATCGCAGAGGACCGCCTCTATCGTGTTATGCCGAGTGCTGTAAGGTTTCTGCATATCTCCAGCTCCCTTGTGAATGCACGGCAGGCCTCGCCGTCCGCAAAGCGCACCTTCAGTTCGTCGAGATCGTTGCCCTTCCCGCCGTACTCACCGAAGATCGTGATGCCGTTGCAGCAGACGAACCCGAAGACAGCGGCGAGGTTGAAGAGCAGCCGCCGGAATGCCGGCGCCGTGCAGGTTGTTGCCTCCAGGAGATATGGGCGGTCGAAGTAGAAGTACTCGAGCCCTTCGGCCATGCAGAGGTCTGCCATGTAGATGTCGGCGGTCAGGAGGACCGGGAGGGCATACCGTTCCTCTTCGAACTTTCGGAGCGCTCTGACGATATTACGGTCGTTCTCCTCCGTAAGGTGCGTATGCGGACCCGGCGACGCGATCTCCATCGCCCGGTCGCGGATGGTACGGTACTCTTTCAGCGCGAGGTATGCGGCTTTCCGGGACCGTTTCATGCGCTTGTTCTCGAGTTCCGCGATGAACTCCCGCGAGCGCGGCGCATGCGCCGTCATCTCCTCGATCATCTTTGCCGGGTACTTGCGGTTGATGGCATACGCGATCTCGTCCCGGACGGTATCGACGATCAGGTAGGAGGCGTGATCGATCCCGGGGTTGTTCGATGCGAACCCGTGGTAAAAGAGGTTTGTATCCAGGCCGAAGAAGACCGCCTTCTTGAGCTGCTCATACGATCTGCGCATTGCCTCAAAAGCGGCCTGGTTCACGTAACGGACGATCCCGCTTGCGAACATGCATTCCTGGAGATCGGCATACGAGGGGAGTTCGGCGGCAATCGGTTCGTATTCGGCGAGCCAGTCCCGGAAGACCTCGCGTGTTGAGGGCAGTTCGAGCCGGAAACCAGCCCCTTCGGGGCGTGCGACCAGGATCTCCCCCTCGTAGAGCGGATAGGTGACGCGGACCTCATCGAGGCTGTTGATGAGGACCTGCAACTCGCTCTCCCTGATGACCGCATCGTTCATGTCCTTGCCCTCGCATCTTCCATAACGTCCCGGATACTCTGGATCTGGCGCGGGATCATCATATACGGCTTTGCGACATCGTCGGTGCTCTTCATGGCAAGGTAATAGATGTGCCGGATATCGAGCCCCGCGAGCGATACCGCGAGGAGTGCTCCGGCGACCGTGACCTTTCTTCCTGAGGTGATGTCGATCGCCACAGAGAGCCCCTGCTGGATGAATTCTTCGGCAAGCGACCGGATTGTCTGTCCGGCCCGGATAAAGTCCGCTTCGGGCAGGATCTCCACTCGAATCGCGGGAACCTGCCCGTATCCCTCCGAGACTATCCGGACAGCCTCGGCAGCGATCGATGCTTCTTGCGCGTAGGGTTCTTCGGTGACGATAGCGACCTGTTCGGGGCGCAACCCCTTCTCCCGCAAGACTGCATGATATGCGTTGACGAGCGCCCATGTTGATCGTCCAAGAAGTGTTATGTAGGCATCGCCGGAAGCGGGTGTCACGGGGGGAATCACTGCCTCAAGACTCACCCTGCTTCTATATAGGCTTTGTCTGAGTCCCTCTCCCGGGATCGTAGTTCATGGTGACCAATCCGGGCATTAATATGCGTTATTTTTGGATCATTTGCCTCATAATCGCTTTTTTGGATCCTGCATCCTGCATCTTCACGAAATACGGCGCCGATTCACTCCCGGGGTTCTCTGAATAAGCCTTTAGCGCCAAAGAAATCGCAAAATCTCGCAAGATATTTGATAAATCTTTTATGGTCGATACCCCTATAGTGGTATGGAAGAGCGCGGAATTACCCGGAGAGATATATCCATGAAAATACGCAGATCGAGGGTGCGGGCACCTGCCGACATCTGGGGGCTGGCGGACCCGGAACATCAGAGGAAAGCCCGGCAGGACGCTATCGATGATGGGGATCTGATCGAGATCACCCGGATGGGAAGGGACATAGGCATCACCTTTCCCCTTGCGGTCTCGGCACGGGCCGCGCAGAGCATGGTACCGTTTCCGAACATCCCGCAGGAGACCGTTACGGAGAACTTATGGGACACCCTTCATGCGTTCAGGGATAAAGCCAGTAATTCGACCGAAGAGGAGTTCGAGTTCCAGGTCAGCCTTTACCAGAACGGTCTCGTCCCCACGCTCACCTTCAAAGCCGCGGTCTCGCCGGGTGACGACGGCGAACCGGTCATCACCATCATGCTGCCGGATGAGGACTGGGAGACGATCGGGTGCGGCAACCACCATAATGCGGGCGACGCGATGCTCACCGTCGAAGATGTTGCTTCGACCCTGAACTTCACCCCCGGCCGGATCCGGGAGTTTATCAGGGAAGAGCGGATCCCGGCTGTCAAGTGCGGGGGGTCCTGGCGGATCAAGCGCTCGGAACTCAACCGGATCATGAATGAAGGGTTCTGACCTGCCGTCTCAAATTGGCCGCAGGCTCGAATCGCCCGAAAGATGAGAGTTAATACTGCAGAAGGCCAACACCCCCCGGAGACGTCTTCCCGTGCCGATACCCTTCGTCTGGATATATTGAGTGATCAGCCTCACCATTGCGACGTATACGGGTGCCGCTGTCGTCAGGCTGTATCCCGGGTACGGGTTTGCCACCCTCACCGGCCTGTATATCGTGAGCATCGCCTTCTTCACCGCCGGCATCCCCCTGTTCCCCCTGATCATCGGTCTGATCGTCAGCAAAGGCATCATCGGCGTTCTCGACACACCCTGGTTCGTCTGGTACAAGCGCTATCCGGGGACCACGGGTCCGGAGAAGGGTGGTGCCGGTACCTGTCCTCCTGAATGAGGGAGGATTTGAGAGTTATCTTATCTGTCGTGCACGGAAAACAAACATGTTTTATTTTTAGACGTAAAGTCATCATTATGCGCATCGAGGGGCGACGAGCAGTCCCGGACAGTTCATCAGCCGATCCTGCAGCCGGAATCCACAGTGCAATGCCGGTATCTGTGAGGAGGTGGGCGTCGGTCGCCGCGGCATCTGCGGTGTTTGGGGTAGCTGTTCTTGCTCTCCTCCTGCTTTATGCGGGGGCAACAGGGGTCCAGTTGCCTCAGACGGTTGACGCCTTCTGCCCTGTTGCGGGTATACCCGGGATATTCGGGCCGGGCGGACGTTCTTTCTTCAGACGCTGGATGAAAGGAGGCGCCGGAGAGGACGATGCGGAGGAACGTTCGGATACCCCTGTGGAACCGCTCCCGGAAAAACTCGTCCTGCCCGATGTTGAGGTAACGTTCATCGAGATCAACGAAGAACCTCCCGAAGTTGTCCGGCAGTTCGACACTCCGGCCCCTTCGGCGAGTGGGAATCCTGAATCCCCTTCCGGCGAACCTGATGCCGTCGAAGAGGTCTCAGAGGACCTGCTCTGGTTTACGGATATCCCCTCTCTGGATGGGGTAGAGATCGCCGCTGACGGCATCACCGACGCTCCCGGCGAGTCTCCGGAATGTCCTCCTGACGGCGGGCCTGCCCCGCGTCCCGATGCCCTTACCGATGAGGAACTCATACGGATGCTCGGGTTCGACGACGGAGATGTCGGCTTCTCAGGGGTTGTCGAATACGATGACGTCCCGCCGGAGGACGAGGAACGCCCGCTGGAGTCGCTCATCGACGATCTCGGCAGCGACGATGCCGGGGTTCGCGGGCGCGCCGTCACTGCCGTTGCAGAGCATGGAGCCGACGCCGTTGAGCCCCTGGTTCATGCCCTCGCTCGCGCGGAGGACGGGCGGCGGTGGTGCGTCGCCGAAGCCCTCGCCCTGATCGGCGAGGACTCGATCCCGACCCTGATCGCTGCACTCGGGGACGCTGCGACAAAGATCGGGGCGGCCGCCACGCTCGTGCGTATCGGGCGTCCCGCCGTCGCGCCCCTCATCGAAGCGCTCGCCGGCGACGATGGTGAGGTGCAGTTCGGCGCCCGCTACGCGCTCCGGGAGATCGGCGACGAGGCTGTCCCCTTCCTTGTGGAAGCCCTTGACGCACCGGGAAGGAGCATCCGAAGGTCGGCGGCCTCCGTCCTTCGGGAACTCGGGTGGAAGGCCCCCGACGATGCCGGGGCGATCCGCTACCTCATTGCCGTCGAGGCATGGCTCGATGTCGCTGATTACGGCGAGGCCGCAGTCGAACCCCTCATGCGTATCCTGAAGTCCCCGGACAAGGAGGCATGGTGGAATGCCGCCCGGACCCTCGGGGAGGTCGGCGAGGCTGCGGTCGGCCCCCTGGTCGATCTCCTGCACGAAGCGGATGATGAGGTCCGGCCGCTGGCGGCCATGGCGCTCGCGGAGATTGGTCTTCCTGCGGTCGATCCGCTCATCGAGCTGCTCTCCACCCCCTCACTATGCGGCACAGCAGCGGCATCCCTGGTAAAGATCGGGGAACCTGCGACAGAGGCGTGCCTCCGGGCCCTTGACTCGGCGGACGGGGAAGTAGAGGAGACGCTCCGAAACGTCATTTGTGCGCTCGGGGAGCCGGCGGTCCCGTTCCTGATCCAGGCGCTGACCTCCGGGCGGTCCCTGACCCGCGCCCGGGCCGCCGAAATTCTCGGCAGGATGGGCTGGGAACCCTGGAGCGACGCCGAGCGGGCGTGGTACCTGATTGCCCGCGAGGAGTGGATGGAACTCGCCCTGATGGGCTCGCCGGCCGTGGACCCCCTGATCCGGGCGCTCAACGGCGACGACGACCGTATACGCGGCGAGGCGGCGGCGACGCTCGGCGAGATCGGCGACCCGGCGGCTGTAGGACCGCTCGTGGATGCCCTCACCGATGAAGCCGTAGCCCCGGTGGCGGCCGATGCGCTCGTTGCCATCGGGGAGCCGGCTATCGCCCCTGTTCTTGGGATGCTTGAGGGGGGCGGGAACGCCCGGGAGAGCGCCGTCGAGGTTCTGGGCAGGCTTGGGGCGCCTGAGGCGGTGCCGGCCATCGTCGAACTCGTCAGAACCGGCGGCGCTCGCCTTCACCGGAAGGCCGTGGACGCCCTGGTCGGCATCGGTGCGCCTGCGGTCGGCCCCCTCATCTCCCTCCTCGGTGAGGACGGTGACGGGCATGCGGGAGCGGCGTCGGCGCTCACGCGGATAGGGGATCCGGCGCTCGGGCCGCTCACGGAAGCACTTGGTAGCGAGCACTCGCTGATCCGCGTGGGGGCCGCCAGAGTGCTTGAGAGGCTTGGCTGGAGCCCCGGATGTATGGATGAGCTGGCTGTCTACCTGATCGCGCTCCAGCGGTGGCCGGAAGTCGTCGAACTCGGTGCCCCAGCCGCCGATCCCCTGGCGGCGCGGTTCGGCGACCCGGACCCGTCGGTACAGGCGGGGGTGGCGGAGTCGCTGGCCCGCCTCGGGTCTTCGGCGGTGCCTTCCCTGATCGGGCTGCTCGGTGAAGAGGCGTATCGGGAGTCCGCAGGCGATATACTGGTGCGGATCGGAGAAGGAGCCGTGGAACCCCTGATCCGTGCGCTGAGCGAGGAGGCGCTCCGCCTGGCCGCCGCAGAGGTTCTGGTCCGGATGGGGAGGCCTGCTGCCGGTGCACTCGCTTTGGTTCTCGCGCATCCCGGCATCGGGCCGACCGCGGCGGAGATCCTGGCGATGATGGGAGAGGAATCCCTCGATACGCTGGTTGAGGCGCTCGGGGATGACGATCCCCGTATCCGGCAGCGCGCCGGGGACGTGCTCATCAGCCTTGAGGACGCGGCGGTCGGCTCGCTCATCGGAGCGCTGGGGCACCCGAACGATATCATCCGCCTGGAGGCGGTCGATACCCTCACCCGGGTTGGCCGGCCGATCGCTGCCTCCCTTACGGAGTCGCTTTCAGACGAACGCTACCTCGTGCGGCTGGGTGCGGCGGAGGTTCTCGGCAGGATCGGGTGGGAGCCGGCGACCGAAGCGGAAAGGGTCTATTACCTGATTGCGAAGGAACAATGGGCCTCCATTGCCGGAATCGGGGCCGGTGCTGTCGAAGTGCTGATCCGGACGCTGAGCGATCCCGATACCGCGATCCAGATGGGTGCGGCGCGGGCGCTCGGTATGATCGGGGCGCCTGCGGTCACGAGGCTGATCGATGAACTCCGCTCCGAGCAGGATGGCGGACAGAGAAAGGCGGTCGAGGCGCTCAAGATGATCGGGGAGCCGGCGGTCGTGCCGCTCATCGAGGCACTCCAGGACCGCGACTGGCAGATACGCCTGGGCGCGGCGCGGGCACTCGTCGGCATCGGGGACCCTGCCGTCGAGCCGCTGATCCGGGCTCTCCGCGACGCTCCCCCGGCAGTCAGGATGGGGGCGGCCGCAACGCTCGGCAAGATCGGGAACCCCGGCGCAGTCGAGCCGCTGATTGATGCGCTCCTCTCCGAGGACTGGCGTATGGGGCGGGTCGTGGTGCGGGCGCTCGGGATGCTGGGCGAGCCGGCGGTCAGGCCGCTCCTGCGCGTCCTCAGAGACGGGAACGACACGTCCCGGAAGGGTGCGGTAGCGGCGCTCGTGCTGATCGGGGAGCCCGCGGCACGGCTGCTTCCTGATTCACTCACCGATGGGCATTTCCGCGTCCGTGCCGGGGTGGCGGATGCCCTCGACCGTCTTGGCTGGTCTCCGGGGGAGGAGACGGTTGTCTACCTGATCGCAAAGGAGCGATGGGGCGATCTTCTCCCGCTGGGCCCGGATGCGGTCGAGCCGCTGATCGCGGTCTTGAACGACCGCGACGACAGCATCCGGCGGCGGGCGGCGAAGGTTCTCGGTGAGATCGGCGACCCGCGTGCGGTGCCGGCGCTTATTGCCCTTCTCCACGACGACTACTACAGTATCAGGAGGGAGGCTGCGGCGGCGCTCGTTGCCACCGGAGTTCCGGCGACGGAGCCGGTCGTATCCGCACTCAGCGATCCGGACGCCGATGTCCGGAAGCGTGCAGCGGATGTGCTCTCTGAGATCGGGGATGCACGCGCCGTCGAACCGCTTGAGGGTATCTTCGACGATGAGGACTGGTATGCCCGGGCGGCCGCCGGGAATGCGGTGGAGCGGATCCGCGAACGGGTTGGGAAGGGCGAATAGACCGCCTCCGGCCGGTGATTCTCAAAAAGGATAGAGATTGATCGGAACCCTGCTCACTCCTCGACGTCGATTCCCGAGATATACGCCACGCCGAGTTTCGCCCGCCGGATCCGGGTGCTGTCCTTGAGGTGCCGCATATCGACGAACTCGCCCTCGGTCACGATCTTTTCAATCTGCCGGGAGAGATCGAGCGATGCATCCCATGGGATCCCCCGGAAGATGACGCCGTGGTTGTGAAGCTGCAGTTGCTGGGTCTTTGGACGGTTCTCGTCGGTGAGGGCTGAAAGGTGCCCGTCGCTGCAGGCCGAATAGTCTATTCCGAACCCGAAACTGACCATCGTGTCGCCGTGATACTTCGGCTCATCGTCTTCTTCGAGCCATTCCTTTACGTTCGCTTCAGCATTGATGGGAAGGCCGTTTGCCGGGGATGATGCGGCAACAGGCGACTTCTTCATCCCAAGGCTCCGGACCCCGTCGACAACGGCCCACATGGCGATGGCGACAATGCCGGCATAATCGCGCTTCTGCTCCCGGGCAAGGTCGAAGATCGTGCGGTATACGTCAGAAAGCGTGATGCTGCCGCTGTTCCCGGCGTCGATGGTGACGATCTCGTGAAACGGCCCCTCCAGCGCGACGTTGTATCCGGCGTAGACGTAGAGTTCTCCGGTGTCTTTTGCCGGCGTGAAGAAGTCCGGTGTGGCGTTCCCATCGGTCGGCAGCCATACCACTGAACCGTGAAGCGTGATCATCTCCCCAAGGAGCGGGAGCACGTCCGCCACACTCGCCCCGAGCGCGCCGATGCCGAGCGAGTACTGGAGGGCCGAGAACGGTATTGCGCGGATGTCCTCCTCCGCCAGGCGGGCGCAGAGCATCTTATCCAGGCTGCCGGTGGCCCGGAGCGACGACCTCTTCGTGGAGACCCGCTCGACGGTATAGGTAACGCTGTCTTTGACGAGCGGGGTCCGGGCCAGCTCGCTGATGACCGAAAGGCTGTCCTGCGGCTTCCTGCAGGCGGCTACGGCCTCCTCGACCCCGGGATAGATGGAGAATACCGGTGTCACCCCTGCCATATCGAGGACACTCTTTGGGTACTCCTGCATCCCGGCAAGTGCCAGGATACCGCTGCGCTCTTTCAACTGTTTTTTTACGGCGAGGAGGACCCGGATGCCCGCGCTGCTCAGGTAACTCAGCCCCGTAAGGTCGAAGACGATCGACCGGTCATCGTCCTGCACCGATGCCTGCACGGCATCGGCGAGTTGTCCCGCGCCGTACCCGTCAAGCCTTCCCTGAATGGCGAACGTCAGAATCCCGTCTCTTCTCTCGGTCTGCAATTCCATAGTATCCCGATATAGGTATCGGGCTGCTGACGGTTAATTTTTCTCAACTCCCTTTGCCACCGGCGTGCCGTGTCTCTGAATTTGCCTCGGGATTGTCCCTTTTGCAATTGAAGGTCTGTGAAAACTTCGTAACTATTATCTCTGCAGTTATGTCATCCTCCTATGATCCGCCGTGAAACCCAGCAGAGCCGTAATCATGCTCACTCTATCTATCGCAATGTTTTCTGTCATTTCTGCAGGCTGTATAACGACCGGCCAGCAGTCGCCGGCATCATCTCCTGCCGCACCTCCCCCTGACTGCCCGGCGCTCGTGTTTACGGACCGGGAATTTGCTTTCGAACTCCAGCGGACACTCGGCGCCTCGTATTCGGGAGAGGCCGATATCGGCGAGTGCCTTGCCACTGCGTCCAGGATCAAGGAAGGAGACTTTGAGAGCTGGTACAGCGAATGGAGCAAGACCGCGGACACCTTCAGGACAGCGGGCGACGAGAGCCTCGCAGCCGGGCACAGGGTTTCTGCGATGGAAGCATACTACCGGGCCGCAACGTATTACCGCACGGCCGAGTTCTTCCTGCATGGCAACCCCGACGATCCCCGCATCGTGGAGACATGGGAAAAGAGCCGGGAATCGTTCCGCGATGCGCTCTCACTCGACGTTGTCCCGTACGAGGTTGTCGCCATCCCGTACGAGAATACCACGCTGCCGGGTTACTTCTATGCGGTCGACGACTCCGGCAAACCCCGGCCGCTGCTCATCGTCCAGACCGGGTTTGACGGCTGCCAGGAGGAACTCCATCCGTACGCGATGGAAGGGATCGGACGCGGATACAACGTCCTGACATTCGAGGGGCCGGGCCAGGGCGAGGTGATACGGATCCAGCGTATCCCGTTCCGTCATGATTGGGAGAACGTGATCGGACCTGTCGTGGACTATGCGGTGAGCCGGCCCGACGTCGACGAAGACCGGATTGCACTCTGGGGGATCTCGCTCGGCGGCTACCTCGCCCCCCGCGGCGCCGCGTATGAGCCCCGGATCGCGGCGCTGATCGCGGACGCAGGTACCTACGATGTCGGACTAACGCTCCTCGCGAACCTGCAGGAAGGCGGGGAAGCGAACATGACAAAGATTGAGCTGCAGGAGTGGCTGCAGACGGATCCGGTTGAGTTCAACGACGCCCTCCGCGACGCTATGGCGCACGATACCGGCATCCGCTGGTTGAACGAGCACGGGATGTTCATCTTTGATGCCGGCTCGCCGGCACAGTTCTGGGCGAAATGGATGGAATTTTCACTCGTCGGAATTGCCGAAGAGATACGGTGCCCCACGCTGGTCTGTGCCGGCGCGACCGATCACCTCGACCCGGACGGGGTGCAGGCAACGGCACTCTACGACCACCTCACCTGCGAGCGGGAACTTATGGTCTTCTCCGACGACTACGGCGCCGGGTCGCACTGCCAGTTCGGGGCGTTCGGGCAATCGTTTGCCGCCAAGTTCGACTGGCTCGACGACAGGATGGGGATGACGGGCTCCCGTTCCGGGGAAGAATAGGGATATCGCCCTATTTTGGGGTATCCCGGCAGTTACCGGCGAACGCGGTATCCGGCTGACGTGAGAATATTGATGACGGCGTCGTCCCATTCGGTGCCAGAGAGCCCGTTCAACGTCGGTTTCACCTCCTCCCAGAGCCGTCTGAGTTCGTCGGTGTCCGGGAGGAACGTTGCCTGGTACATCACGCGCCCGGCCCTTTTGCCCTGCGCATCGAGGATGAGGAGACGCCAGCAGCAGTAGTCGCGGCAGATCTCGGGGCGTGTCAGGTGGACCGTACACCATGCCTTTCCCGTCTTCCCATCGAACCTCAAGAAGGGGCATGCGTCCGGCAGTTCCTTGATGCTGCTCTCATCCTCGAAGAGGGCGATCTTGTCCGGGTCGACGCGCACCTCCTTCACATCCCCGCTATAGGCGTTGTGCACGACAAAGGTGTAGTTGCCGCGTTCTTCGACGACTGTGTGGACGTTTCGCATGTTGCTGCAGCAGCTGCCGCACTGGCAGCACTTACAGGCGATCGTGACCGCCTCCCCAAACACCGGGCGGTTGGCGTATCGGCATGCTCATTATCCGGTAGTACTCATCGCAATGATGAAATACCTGCCGGAAACACGCCCGGATCACATCTGCAGCCGGGCCGTTCCGGAGCCGTCGGAGCAACCCGGGCTTTGGCAGGTTGCCCGGTTCCCGGAAAGAAGAAAAATTCTTCCCGGAAGGACCTATAGCCTGGCGCCCCTGTCTGTCTGGACTGCCCCGGCACTGAACCCATTCTCGATCCGGCTCGAAGAAGTCGAAACTGACCTCTGGTTCACGGTTTGTGTGTATTGAATACTATACGATCGGATTCTCGAACCGAGGGCTGCGCTGCATCAAGGAAGGTGCAGCAAACGGGAGCCGTTTCTGCTAAATAGAGATTATGTCTCATTACTTCATGAAAATCGAACCCTGCGTGACTGGCAGGTCTTTCCGTTACAGTTATCATAGCCTGCGTAAATTCACTTGCATACTTTCAACCGGAGTTTCTTTTTCCAATGTCCACATTCCCAGGTACCACGGAGAAGCGAACCAGTTTCACCAGCCGCGACGAGAAGCAGGACAACGCCGCCGAAGTCGAACGGCTCATCCGCGAGCGGACTGCAGAGCTCCGGGAAGAGAATGACGCGCTTCGACGTGAAAACGCAGAACTCCGCCAGATCGAGATGATCTACGCCTCGGCGCCGGTCGGTCTGTGTCTGCTCGGCACGGATACACGGTACCTGCATGTCAATCAACGGTTCGCGGAGATGGACGGGTTCTCCGTCGAGGAGCACATCGGCAAGAGAGTCCGCGAGCTGGTGCCGGACCTTGCGGATGCGGCTGAAGAGCTCGCCCGGGCGGTTGTTGCGACGGGGAGACCCGCGCTTGATATTGAGGTACGGGGGGAAACACCGGCACAACCCGGGGTGCAGAGGTACTGGAACGAGTCCTGGCGGCCGGTAACCGATAATCAGGGGCGCGTCATCGCGATCAGCATCGCCGCCGAGGACGTCACCGAGCGGAAGCAGGCTGAGGAAGCCCTCCGGGAAAGTGAGGAACGGTTCACAGCGTTCATGGACAACAGCCCCGCAGTTGCATTCATGAAGGACGAAGAGGGGCGCTACATATACTTGAACAAATTCGACGAGAGTCATTTTAATCGTCGACAGGGAGACTTGTGCGGTAAGACGGACTTTGAGTTATGGCCTTTGTATGTTGCCGAACAATTCTGGAAGAATGACCAAACCGTTCTCAAGGCAGGCAGCGCTATTGAAGTCGTGGAAGAGACGCCCAACCCGAAGGGAGGTATTACCTATTGGTGGGCTTGCAAGTTTCCCTTCAAGGACGCGTCCGGGAAGAGGTATGTTGGAGGTATCGGAATCGATATCACCGCCTGGAAACGGGCTGAAGCTGCCTTGCAAGAGAGCGAGGAGAAGTACCGGAACCTCGTGGAACTTGCGCCGGAACCGATCGCGGTGCACCGCCAGGGTAGCGTTGTCTACGTCAATCCTCCCTGTGTCACTCTTTTCGGGGCAGAAAAGCGGGAGGATCTCGTCGGCAAACCGGTCCTCCAGTTTGTCCACCCTGAAGACCACGAAGTATTCAGGAGACGTAACCGCGAGATGACGGAGAAGGGTACGACCGTGCCCCTGCGCGCAGAGAGGTTTGTGAAACTCGACGGTCAGGTAGTCGATGTTGAGGTTGTTGCTACCCCCATTCTGTATGAAAACCTGCCTTCGGTGATGGTTCTCTTCCGGGACATCACCGAGCGGAAGCGGGCCGAGGAAGCGTTTCAGCGATACGCCGAAAATTTGGCCCTGCTCCACCGCGATCTGGAGATCTCGAACCGGGAGGCAAACCTCTACCTGGACATCCTTACCCACGACATCGGCAACACCGAGAACGTCTCGAACCTCTACGCCGACCTGCTCATCGAGTCCCTTGACGGAGAGGCAGCTGGATACGCGAAAAAACTGCAGCGCAGCGTCCAGAAGAGCATAGAGATCCTGGGTACCGTCTCTACCATCCGCCGGATCCATCGGACAAAAACCGAGCTCAAACCAACGGACCTTGATGCAGCAGTCCGGGGGGTGATGAACGACTATCCCACGAGTATCTTCCTCTATAACGGGACAAACTACCAGGTTCAGGCGGACGATCTTCTCCCTGTGGTCTTTGACAACCTTATCGGCAATGCCGTCAAGTTCGGCGGTCCTGACGTCGAGATTGCCATCCGGATTGAAGAGGATGATGGGTTCGTCCGGGTGTCGGTCGAGGATACCGGTCCCGGTGTCTCGGACGATGATAAAAATGGGATTTTCCACTGCTATGAAATGAAGAAACGGGGCGTCGGTAAGGGACTTGGACTCTATTTGGTGAAGATCCTGGTCGAGCGCTACGGTGGGACGATCTGGGCAGAGGACCGGGTTCCGGGCCGCCCGGAAGAAGGCGCTGCGTTCAAGTTCACACTGAAACCCTGATCACTCCACGACCTCCTTGAGCGTGAACCGGAACGCGGCGCCCGCTTCCGGGTGGCCGGCCACCCGGTCCTCGACCCAGATGCGCCCGCCGTAACGCTCCAGGAGCGTGCGGCAGATGTAGAGGCCGAGCCCCTCCCCCCGTGCCCGGGTCCGCCCTCGTTCGAACCGGTGAAAGATCGGCTCCTTCAGTTCGTCGGGAACGCCGGGGCCGGTGTCTGCCACGGTGACGGCGACGCTGCCGTCGAGCGTCTCGACCCAGATGGTAATAACGACCTCGGGACCGCCGAACTTGACGGCATTCCCGATGAGGTTGTGGAAGACCTCGGCGATGAGATCGTCCGCCCAGACCATGCGAGGGGCTCCCTCGTACCTGATCTCGGCTTCGGGGAAGTTTTTTTGTTCGCTGACGATCACACCGTGAAGGTCGATCGGCTTTAACGGCGCATGCTCCAGGCGGATTTTGCGGATCATTGCAACATTCGCCAGAATCTCCGTGCTTTTATCGATGCTCGCCTTCATCTTCCGGGCGTACTTTTCGGGCTCTCCTGTTAAGATCTGCATCAGCAGCTCGGTATACAGGGTTGCGACACAGTTGGCGTTCCTGATGTCGTGCGTGAGGATGTCCAGGTACAGGTTCGCTTCGCGGTTTGCCGCCTCGAGCTGCTTATACAGCGTTCCGCGCAGGATGCCGGCCCCGATCTCCTTGCTGATCGCCTCCATGAGCCATCGGGCGTCCGGGGACACCTGCTCTCCCGTTGAACTCCCTACCGCCAGCGCTCCCACGATTCTCGACTCGGCCATAAGCGGAATCCAGGTGAGGGCGGAAACCCTGAAAACATCCAGAATAACCTCCTCCTCTGCATCCGTCTGCGCCCGGGCGTGGATGGAGAGGTGTCTGCCTGCAACGAAGACCTCATCGAAGGGGTGCTGGAATATATCGATGGTCTGCAGCCCGCCCGATCGCTCCATGCCCCGCAGGCCGGCGAGCGTCGCAAGGTTCAGTTCCCGGTCCAGCAGGTAGATTGCGCCGATATCGAAGTTCAGGAGGGCGAGGGAGGTACTGAGCGCTGACTCGACCAGTTCGTCGAGCGTGAGAGCCGATGCCGAGACGCTGATCAGCCGGTTCAGCATGGAGAGTTCCGCACCCCGGCGCTGTAATGCCTCCTGTGCCTGTTTGCGCTCAGAGATGTCACGGAAAACAACCATGATTGACGGCCGGCCGTCGTAGTGTATGGGGGCCGCCGTGACCTCGACCCAGATAGGCCGGCCTTCGACGGTCAGGAGCACCTGTTCGAATACCGGGATGCTTGCGCCCTCCTGCAGCATCCGGTGGATCGTCTCGGTGACGAGAACCTGGTAATCGGGGTGGACGAACCGATCGAGCGACTTGCCGACGAAGTCTTCAGGCCCCTTCCCGCCAGTAATCCGGACGGCGGCAGGATTCACGTATAGGATGGTGCCGTCGGTCCGGTGCACGACGACGGCCTCCGGCATGAGTTCGACGAGGGTGCGGTAGCGCTCCTCGCTCTCGCTCAAAGCCTTCTCTGCCCGTTTCTGCTCTGTAATATCGCGTGCCGCCGCAAAGACCCCGGCGACCCTCCCTTCTTCGTCGCGGTAGACGGAGGCGTTATAGAGCACCGGGATCATATCTCCGTCGCGGTGCCGGATCTCCAGCGGGTAGTCCCGCACCTGCCCTTCCGCAAAGGCCTTCCGGTATCCCGCCCTCGCTCCTGCGGGGTCGGTGAAGTAATCGGAGAAGTCCGTCCCTATCAACTCTTCGCGTGCGTAGCCTGTCGCCTGCTCGGTGGCGGTATTGACGTCGGTGATCTTCCCGTCGGGACCGATGGCGGCGAGCGGGTCGAGGTTGGCTTCAAATAGGCTCCGGTTGTAGGCGTTTGCTGCTTTCAGCGCCCCTTCTGCCTGCTTCTGCTCGGTGATGTCAATCCCCGACCCCATCGTGCAGAGCGGTTTCCCTTCCTCATCGGTGACGAGGGAGAGGGCAAGCTGCATGGGGAAGGTCGACCCGTCCCGCCGTCGCCCCTCAGTCACCCCGGACCAGGTGCCGGCCCGGCGGAACTCGTCTATGACCCGCCTTGACTCCGCCGCATCGGCCCAGAGCGCCGATGCCGGCTGTCCGAGGATATCATCCTCCCGCTCCCACCCGTGCATGGTGAGGAAGGCACGGTTGACGTAGGTGATCATCCCGTCGAGACTGACGAGGGAGATGGCGTTCAGCGATGACGCTATGGCCATGTCCTTGATCCGGAGCTCCTGCTCCGCCCGCTTGCGGCCGGTGATATCCTGCGCGAACTCGATGAGACCGACAAGTTTCCCTGTCTCGTCGGTGACGGGATACCCCCGGAGGAAGAAGATTCTCCCATCGGGCGTGGTGATCTCGGCCTCCTGGGGCTGCCCGGTCTCCCGGGCGAGAACAACCGGGCATATGTCGCAGACACCTGTGCGGTTGTGCCATATCTCGTAGCATCGATGCCCGACCAGGTCCTCCGGTTCCCTGCCGAGGAATGCGGCGGCGGCGCGGTTGACCCAGAGTATCGTTAGATCCGTGTCGTAGTAGGCGAACATCTCGGCAGTCGAGTCCAGGATAAGGGCCTTTTCCCGTTCGGCCCGACGCAGGGCCTCTTCGGTTCGCTTTCGCTCCGTGATGTCCCATGCGTTTACGACAAAGCCCCTGATATTGGGGTCGCGCAGGAGGTTGGTCACGATTGCCTCGATCACGTGCGTGCCGCGCGGACCCCTGAAGCGGACCTCGAACTGCATGCTCCCTCCCGGCCTCTCCGCCAGGGCCGATACCATCTCCTCCACCCGCGGCAGGTCCTCGGGCTGGATCATATCGAACGCATGCCTCCCCACCAGCGTTTCGGGCGGAAAACCATCTATCCGCTCGATAGGCGGGCTCGCAAACCGGATCCTGAGCTGATCGTCGATGATGAGGATGAACTCGGAGCCCTTCTCGATGAGAGCCCGGAACGTCTTTTCGCTCCCGCGCAGTTCGGCCTCCGCCCGGTGCCGCTGGAGGGCAATCGAGGCAAGGTTCCGGAAGACCTCGACGGCCCGGAAATTGACCTCCCCTCCCTCCCGCCGGGTGAGGATCACGGCCGACCCGAAGATTTCGCCTTTCCAGGTGAACGGGATGCAGTACATTGCCCCGAAGCCGGCGATAGCCTCGAATTTACGGCAGATCTCCTGCGAAATCTGCCCGAGGGCGACTTCCTGCAGCCCTCCCTTCACCTCCTCGATCTCGCCGCGAGCCATGATTGCCCGGATATGCGGGGGGATTTCGAGCGAGATCCCGGTGAGGTCCTCCCCGAAGGCCTCGACGATCTCCGGCAGGAACGGTTCGATGCCGAAGAACGCCCGCGGGCTCAGGGTGCCCGCCCGGATATCGGCTGCGCTCACGATGACGACGGAGCCGGGCGCGAGTTCGTGGAGGTAGGCGCCGATTGCGGAGAAGATGTCGGCCTCGTCCGGCATCCCGGCAAGCTCCGTCGCCGCCCGGGAGAGGAAGGCGAGGTCGCCTGATCTCCGCCGCACCTCTTCCTCGGCGATCTTTCGGCGGGTGACGTCGCGGAACCGGACGAGCCAGTCCCCGGTCGCCATTATCTGCCTTGAGGAGAAGGCATACCACCTCTCCTGGCCGGCCGAGGACACCCTGACCGTGATCTCCTCAGACCCGGTGCGGTTCTCGAGCAGCGAGAGGATCCGCTCCCTCTGGTCCCCTTCCGGGAGGATTCGGTCGGCGACGATGTGGGCCGCATCGGCACCCCGGGCGTCATCGGCGGAGATCCCGGCGAGGCGCTCCATGGAATAGTTGATGGCGCGGACGTTCATGCCGGAATCTGCGAGGATAGCGGCATCCTCCATGGCATCCAGTATCTGCAGTATCTCGGGTCGTACCTCCGTGTCCGGCTCAGTGGTCTGCATACGGCCCAGCCCCGTCCGGCAGGATCGCCATCGGCCGAGTAGCAGGAGATCCTCGTGCAGGGTTCTCCACGGGGATAACGTCATGGGAAGTATATAATTGTCTGTCTGCCGGCTCGTCCGTCTTTTTTATGCGCCGGAGGATCTCGACACGGCCGGGGGTCCGGGCTTCGTCACAATAATGCTGTTCCCTGCCCGGCAGGAGTTGCTTGGGCGTACTCTGCCTCCTGACGGTCCGCACGGAGGGGTACGAGCCTCAACGCAGGGCGAGGGGGCCGGCGTCGTCCGGCTCCGGCTCACCGGCGCACAAAAGTCACGGAGGAGATGGACCGGTGGTTTAACAAAAAGGTGCCGTACCAGGGGAAGGAGCACCCCCGGCATTATGTCATGCTCCTGATTGAACTAGTCTATCTCGCCCCTGCGACCGGTTCCATCCTGGACTCCATGGATATATCGGGGACCCTCTCACCCTTGATGAACGCGAGCAGATCCGCATTGATCTGGTCCTTGTGGGTCGAACAGATGCCGTGCGGAGCGCCCGGGTATACTTTGAGAATGGCGCCTCTGACGATCTTGGATGAAAGCATTGCGGAGACTCCGATGGGCACAATCTGATCGTCGTCGCCGTGGATAATGAGCGTCGGGACATCGAACTTCTTGAGGTCTTCAGTAAAATCAGTCTCGGAGAAAGCCTTGATGCAGTCGTATACGGCTTTGTGTCCGGCAGTCACGCTCTGAAGCCAGAACGTGTCCCGAAGACCCTGCGAGACTCTGGAACCCGGCCGGTTGGCACCATAAAACGGGGAACTAAAGTCTTTGAAGAACTGCGAACGGTCGGCGAGGACAGCAGCACGGATCTCATCGAAGGATTCTATCGGGATCCCGCCGGGGTTGGCAGCCGTTTTCAGCAGAAGAGGCGGCACCGCGTCGATCAACACAGCTTTCGCCACACGGTTCGTGCCGTGGCGACCGATGTAACGGGCGACTTCGCCACCCCCTGTGGAATGGCCGATGTGGATCGCATCCCTGAGGTCGAGCGCTTCGACCAGGGTCGCGAGGTCATCCGCGTAAGTGTCCATGTCGTTCCCGTTCCCGGGCTGGTCGGATCGTCCATGACCGCGGCGATCGTGGGCAATGCAACGATATCCGTGGTCGGCCAGGAAGATCATCTGGTCTTCCCAGGCATCCGAACTCAGCGGCCAGCCATGACTGAAGACCACCGGCTGTCCGCTTCCCCAATCCTTATAGTAAATCCGGGTGTTATCTTTCGTCCTGATAGTAGGCATTATACTCACCGTCCTGATTGCACAATTTCATCTGGTTCCAGTGCCGGGGCAGTCAGTGGCACTGGAAGGTTTCGTGTCCGCCTCCGATGGGAACCTCTTCTTATCCCAAGATAAGACCGAAGATCCTCCCGGCAGGCAGACCCCCGATGATGACTGTTCATCACAAAAAAGATTTCGACGGTGATAGGCGAGCTGAATCCGGAATTGATACTTCCTTGCGAACGGTGGATAGTCTTTTTGGCCCTGTTGAACCCCCCCTGATGACTGGGGTGGGTTTTCGTTCTATGTACCCCGATACAGGGAGCAGGGGTGACAATTCGAACCGGATCAATCCTATTGATAACACGAAAAAATTTGACATATCATCACCGGGGTGTATGGTCTAGTGGTGTTGACAGTTCTTGACCCGGGGCATGCGCGGGGGTATGGTGATCGCCCGTGCGGTCTTTGGTGAGGTTTCTGTTCTGTAGAGGTTAAGGAAGAGTAACCGATAGGGTGGTCATACACGATTGCAGAAGGGGTGTGGGAGCTTGCTATGATGAGTAATGGGAGGGAGGTTGAGTAGTGTAGCGACCCTCGCCATCATAAGTATGGTCACATAGCTGCCTCACATCACCGCGCCATCAGCGCGAACACACCCCATCCAAGGTATTCACGCGTATACGCGGCGTAGCGTTTTGGTTCCAGAGTCAGTTTGGCTCTAACCTCTTTCGCGAAGTCGTCGTCGGGATTCGCTTCGAGCCATCGGCGCATGGTGAGCCACTTGGCCGCTTCGTACCTATCCCAGCCGTCTTGGTTAGCCAGAACCATTTCCACAACGTCGTAGTCGAGGTCGCCGAAAGACGCGAGAAGTTCTGGAAGCATGAGAAAGTCGGAGATAGAATTGGCAAAGCATTCCTTGGCAACGTCTTCCGTCGGTGGTAACTGCCGCCAGTAGGGCTCGCCGATGAGGATAATTCCTCCGGAGCGGAGACTCTTCGCCAGAAGCTCGATGGTGCCGACGACTCCCCCACCGATCCACGTGGCACCGAGACAGGCTGCCACATCGACCTTTTCGTCGGCGACATAGCCGGCAGCGTCGCCGTGGATGAACTCGACACGATCGGCGACTCCGAGTTCTTCAGCGCGGAGTTTCGCTTGCTCGGTGAACAACTGGCTCATGTCGATGCCGACGCCGATGATTCCGTAATCGCGTGCCCAGGTGCACAGCATCTCGCCCGAACCGCTGCCGAGGTCGAGCACATGCGCCCCCGATTCCAGGCGCAACGCTACGCCGAGAGTGGCGAGCTTTTCCGGTGTTAACGGGTTATGGATGCGGTGAGCACTTTCGGTAATGTTGAAGATACGTGGGATGTCCATTCACAAACTCCTTTTTTAAGTTGTGTAATAACTGGAATATACCCTTAGTGACTGTAATAGGTAATAGTTAAATCCGAACTCACACTCTTTCAAAACCAGTGGGAAAGAATCCGTGCGGATTTTATTATATTTCCTCAGCACTCTTCTGGCCTGATTCCAAAAATTTTCAATACCCTCGATACGATTCTTACCCTTGGCAAAGTGTGTTATGATTAATCCGCTGATGGTAAAAACAAGAAGTAAATGCGAGGGGTGAGATTCGAACTCACGAACTCCTACGAGACCAGGCCCTCAACCTGGCGCCTTTGACCTGGCTTGGCAACCCTCGCCCTGTTCCTCTTAATACAACGCATTGCAACATAAAATATCTTGCTCTGCCGCAACCCGGGGCGTTCGCGGACGAAAGGGCCGCGGGTTCTGCGAAGAAGTCCTGCTGTGCGCATACCCGTGCTCCGGCGCCCCCTGATCGCCTTCGATGCGTATTTATGCGCCCGGTTCCAACGATCCCGCATGTGGGCTGACATCTCACGGGAGTTCGCCGATTCGCCGTCCCAGGGCCGCGTCATCCGGTTCCTGCTGGAGAACGGGTTCGGCATCAACGAAGAGGGGCGCGTCGTCTGCAACGGCATCGAGATCCCGGCCACGCACATCGGCAGGGCTATCGAGACCGATCGGAGAGTCGTCGACGCCACAGCACGGCGCATCCTCGAGAACCGCGAACTGCGGGAGGTCTTTCTCCGTATGCGTGCCGCGCCCGACCTCTCTCTGGTCGCCGAAGCCCTCGGCCTCTCGGTCATCACGCTCTTCCCTAAAGACGCGCACCAGAAGGGGATCGTCGGCGCGGCGGTCCAGGTCCTCGTCGATCACGACCTCTCCATCCGGCAGATCTTCGTCACCGACCCATACCTCGCAGAGGAGCCCAGACTCGTGATGATCGTGGACGAGCCACGGGTCCCTGCCTCGGTCTACGAACGCCTGCGTGCGCTCCCGCAGGTAAGACAGCTGATCATCTGAAGAGTTCCACTTCCAGGGCGAGCCGGCGGATCCGCTCCCTCTGCCTCTTTGGAAGGGCAATTGAACGCTGCAGCCGCTCCTCGAGCGTGATGACGCGGGTCCCCTTCACCAGATTGTCCGCGTGGGCGACGATCTTCTCCTCCAGCGTCCTCGGCATACAGTCGCGCGGCACAAGACCCAGCAGCGAACATTCGTCGGCCGTCAGCCCGGCGCCGATATGCCGCTCAACGATCGCGGCGATTGCCTCGTCAAGGCCGAACGACCGGCAGAGTGCACCGCCCGCTTCGGCGTGGCGGAGGTCGTGGGTCACCCCCCGACCGATGTCGTGGAGGAGGGCGCCGGTCTCGACCAGATCGCGGTCGACTGCCGGGTCGGAGGCATAGGTGAGCGCAAGGTCACGCACCGCCCGACAGTGGGCGATGACTCCCTCGGAGCACCCCGCCCGCCTGAGAAGACGTATGCAGTCCTCTTCACGCACTCCCGAGGCTCTCCTTGATCTTATCGACCCGCTTCCTGAGGGCGCTGGCGATGAGTTCGTTGTCGAAGTGCTCGAGCATCTCCTCGCAGTTCGGGCACTCGAAGTTCCAGTTGGCCGCATCCGTGAAGGTGTAAACGACGCTGCAGTTCCTGCACATATAAAAGTCGTTCTTCTCCTCGTAGGTGAGCCGGGCGTCGAGGTGCTCGAGCACGTCCCGGACCTCCTCCTCAAGCACATCATAGATGCGGTCCAGCCGGAGGTGCCAGAGGTAGGTGAGCCAGCCGGTCTCGGTGTTCTTCAGCCGCCGGTACTCGGCGAGGCGCTTCTCGTAGAGCGTGTAGAGGGTGTGGCGGACGGTGTTGAGGTTGACCCCGGTCAACTCGGCAAGTTCCTCGTCACTGTGCTCTCCTCCTTCCGGGAACCGTCTGAGAAGTTCGATTCCCTCCTCCCCGATCATGCGCAGGATATAGGCGTTGATTGCCGGATCGTTTAACAGGTCAGTGACGGATACCATGCTCAAATCTCTCCAATAAGGATAATCGTATAAAGAGTATATGCTCCAGCATCGATGTTCACCATACTCTGCTCTCAATCTTTAATTCCCTTTTCCCGTCTCCCGGGGGACGGGCATCATCCCGCGGCAGGGACGGGTCCGTCACCACGGCTCATTCCCTGATGAGTTTACGGATGGCTGCGGTATTCCTCTCAAGATCGGTATACGCCGCCGCCTCCGTCGCACCGCAGCCGTAGACGCTCACGACGGCGTGGCCCTCCTCGAACTCGGTTCCGGGCCAGGGAATGTCGGCGATCCGGGGAGCAAGCGCCGAGAGGTCGGCGTCGAGCCGCATATCCCGCTCCGCAAAGAGGATCCGCCGGACCGCGACCCGCCGGGCCGCAGGCATCGCCGCCGGGATCACCCCGCGGCAGGCGTCCATGTGCATGGCAAAGACGCTCTGTTCGATCGCCATCTCGACGGTATCCAGGGTGGCCTGGAACCGGGGGTTGATCTCGATCGCCCAGGGCTTCTCCCCCGCCATGAAGTCGACCCCGACCGAGCCCACGCACCCGCTTGCGGCGCAGATCCGCTCCGCACACGCCACCATCTCCGCGGCAAGGGGGTGGGAGAACGGGGTGACCGACCCGGCAAACCCGTGCGCGGATTCGCCGTTGCCCCGCAGGATCTGCCGGTTGACCGCGATGGCCCGGGCACGCCGCCCGTCGGCGACGCAGGAGACGCTCGAGGGGACCCCGTCGACGAGGTCCTGTGCGATGTAGGGCACGTCCGGCCAGGCCTCTTCCCACCGGCGGAGTTCCTCCTCCGCTCTCACGACCGCGTTCCTCCATCCTCCCGCTCCCCGGCGCGGCTTGACCATCACCGGGAACCGGTCGCTCGCCGCAAGCGGCGGGACCGGCACCTCCAGCCCCTCGAAGAACCGCTGGATCTCCAGTTTGTCGAGGAACCGCTCCACCTTCGCGGGCGGCGTGCCGCAGAGCGGGATCGCCGTCCCGATGGTCTCGGCACCCGAGGCGACGACCAGCGCGTCGACCGGATGGCGGGCGGCGAGTTCGGTGATCTTATCCGGGAGTTCGGCAAGTTCATCGAACGACAGGCACTCCTCCGTGCACCACCCGAGATCCTGGTCGCAGAAGTGGTCGACGGCGTAGACGGTGTAGCCGGCCCGGTAGGCCGACTGCGCCACGTGCCGCGTGGCGAACCCCGCAACCAGAACCCGGCCCGTCACCGCTCCACCGTCTTCTTTCCCGCCTTCGCCGGTTCGATCCGGATCTTTGCGTCCGGGTACTCCCGGTTGAGCTCCTTCCCCTCGAAGAGGTGGTCGAGGAAGAGGGCGAGGCTCGATATCTCGGAGTGGGGCTGGGTCGTCACCGAGACGTTGTAGTCGGCAAGGCCGTAGATGTCGCCCGGAACCTTCTCCGCGCCTACCACGACGAGCACCCGCTCATCTCTCTGGATCTCGTCGATGACGTCGGTCATCCGGAGCCCGTACATCGTGAGGTGGGCGACTTTGCCGCCGGCGGCCTTCCAGTCCTGGATGCACCGCCGCCACTGCACGTTGTTCTCCACAAAAAAGTCGCCTCCCCAGCGGGAGGCCACGTCCGTTATGCTCGCGACCACCCCGGGGTCGTCCGCGGCGAGGTACATCCCCCGGGCACCGAGCGCCCGCGCCGCGAGTCCGACGTGGGTCGTCACCCGCTGGTCGCGTTCGGGCCGGTGGCCTATCCGGAGCACGGCTACTTCGGGCATAGCCTTACTCATCTCTCCTCTTCGCCTTGATGACGCCGTTTTCGATGACGAAGGGCAGGTCATCGCTGGTGTGCAGGCACTGGCACTCGATCAGCGACTCCTGGATGGAGAGGAGGCGCACCGTCTCCCCCGCCTGCCGGATAAGAAGATAGCGTTCGAGACGCTCGAGCGACGCCGTGACCGCACCGGGCTCAATTCCGGTGGCTGCTACCAGGTCTTCGACCGTAATGCTGCCGGTTTCGGGAATTCCGTGATATACGGCCCAATCCAGATCTTCCTCACGCACACCTATTCTTTTTTCCGGGGAGACCGATATAGTTATTCATACACCGCCCGCACCGTTCCGGCAGGGCGATACGAGGTATGGTGGGAATCAGGTATGGTCGATTATCTGGAACTGGCGGAACTTGCAGACAGGCTCTTTGAGGCAAGCGACGACGATGACGAGCTGCTCGCGAAGATGCTGGATACGCTTGATGCGGAGACCCGGGGAGCGTTATTCTCCTCCGACCTGCTCAACGCTTACCAGGTCTTTTACTACTACTTCCGGGAGACGCCGGATGAGCTGACGAAGGAGCGGCTGCAGCTCCATGCGGCATCGGACCTCGCACGGGGGGTCGTCATCGACGAGGTCGATATCTACGAGATTGTCTTCTCGATGGAAGGCGAGGAGCCCGTCGTCATCCTCACCGACGGGGAGAGCACGCTCGCACGGTACAGCGGCCCGGAGGCATACGAAAAGATTGCTCTCTACATGGATGAGTGCCTCTAGCCCGGTAGTTTGCCGGCGGTGATCAGCCGTTCGTCCACCTTCGCCCGCACAATCGGGGGCAGGTCTCCCCACCGGACGACCGCCTCGCCGATGATCGCGAGCACGCCAACGACACCGGTCCCCGGAAGGGCGTCAAGGACCGAGGTATCGTCTGCTGCGATCCGGTTGCAGATCGCCGTCGCCCAGGCGTCTGCAGCGGTGACGTCGGGGGCAAAGACCGTCACGGCGTCGGCGGTGCCGAAACTGATCGACGGGCCCACCGTCGCCGACGAGGTGCAGATGCCGAGGATCTCGTTTTGCGGCGGTACCACGAACGCAAACCGCCCGCTCAGGGGCGATGCGCCCGCATAGATCCCGATCTTCACCTCGCGATCGCTCACGAGGGCAATATCGCCGCCATTATCGATGAGGCCGAACGCCGCCCCGGCTTCGGCCATCGCCTCCACGCCGGCCCAGGCTATCGCGCCCGCCACCGCCGCCATCGGCCCCACCCCGGCAACTGCCGCGGCCCGGGCCATGCGACCGGGGGTCCTCTCCAGACCCTCTGGCGCATACGGCTCAAGTGTTGCTGAAAAATAGGGGTCGAGGGCGATCTGCCGCTCGACTTCCTGCCGGGCGGCCAGCATCCCGGTTTTTGCCGCCGCGATCGCTCCGGGCTCCTCTGCGAGGATCGTCGTGATCGTCTGGCGGAACTCGAAGTGCTCCCGGATCATCCCTGCTGCGAGAGGGCGCCGTGCGGGCAGGCCTGGATGCATTTGCCGCAGAGGACGCACCGCTCGGAGCTCACCCGGATGCGCCACTCTTCGTCGAAGGAGAAGACCTCCTGGGGGCAGACGCTGATGCAGGCCCCGCAGTCGACGCACTCCGCCTCGTCGCGGGCGATGGCGTTCTCCATCACGCGGACGGTGACCCCCGCTTCTTCGAGGCGCCGCCGGACCAGGTCCGCGTCCGCGTCAGGGACGTCGACCAGCACTTCGCCGGCCATCGAGTCGATATTGGCCTTCTCGACGTTGATGAGGACGCCGGTCTCCTTCACCACCCGGGCGATCACCGGCTCTCTTCCCGGGTCCGATCTCCCTTTCCGGGAGAACGTCAGCAGGAGCTTCATTGCCGCCGCCTCCCGCCGAAGAGTTTCCCGAGATCGATCGCCGAGAGGATACCGACCACCCGGTTCGTCGCATCCACCACCGGAAGCGCGCTGATGTTGTTCTGCTCCAGTTTCCGGGCGGCGACATCCACCGGCTCGTCGGGCGTCGTCTTGATCACCTTCCGCGTCATGATATCCTTCACCTGCCGGAGTTTGCCGTCCGTCACCACCGCCTTTGAGACATCGTAGGTTGTGATGATCCCGACCAGGGTGCCGTTTTCGTCGAGGACCGGGAGGTGGTTGGTCTCGTCTTTGAGGAGCCGTTTTGCCGCCACCCGGATCTCCTCGTCCTCCGTGATGCTGATCACCTGCCGGTTCATGATATCGCGGACGCGGGGGGTGACGGCTGTCTCCCGCATCGGCCTCGCACGCTTCGTCATGTCGATCCGCCGGGTGGGAAGCGCAAGTTCCATCTTTCCTCGCTCGATCCAGTCCTTGAGTTCCGTCGCTACCGCCCGCGCCCGCCGGTAGCTGGAGAGCGACGACGTCCGGACGGTCTCGCCGCCGATCTCGACGGAACCGCTCCTTAAGTCGGCGTAACTGACCTTTGCAAGCGACGGCCGGTCCCGCCGGGGCGTGCCGTAGTCGATAACGTCGGTCAGGATATCCTCGTCCCGCACCGCGGTGCTCCGGACGATCCCGGTGTCGAGCACCGGTATCGGGACGCCGACGCCGACGTACATCGTCACCCCGTAGCCGTTCATCACTGCCGCACGCAGGAACTCCTGCCGCATTCCTTTCATGTCCCCGGCGACCATCAGCGTCCCGAACCCGCCTCCGGCGGAGTGCTGGGTTCCCTCGCCGACGATCATGCCCTCTCCGCCGGCAAGGAAGATCGGGACGCCGCCCCCGATGACCCGGAAGCCGGGGTCGTTTGCAAGCGGCGAAAGGGTTCCCGCGCCGGAGTAGGAGACGTTGCCGCACCGCGGGAGGAGCGTCCCCATATAGGTGTTGAGCGTCCGGTCGGTGGTGTTCGACGCTGCGTTATAGCGCTGGTAGGAGTTTCTCGGGTTGACCATGATCGCCTGGTTCATGTCCTCGAGCAGCAACTGTGTGGTGATGCTCCGGCGCGGGTAGCAGTCGGTCCCGTGGGAGGTTGCCCGCAGTTCGACGGTGCCTCCTGCCACGAGTTCTTCAAGAACGTGGGCGCCGCCGTAGGGGCGGTCCTTGGACTCGGCCTCCTGGGTTGCGCCCAGGTAGGCGTCGACCGCCGCGATTCCTGCGTATGCCTCCACGTCGTTGAGCCAGACGCGCTCCATCCGGATGGGAGGGTCGGCGTGCCCGAAGTTAAAGAAGGCACCGGAGGAGCACATTGCCCCGAACGTCCCGGTCGTGACGACGTCGACCTCCGCCAGTGCCCCTTCCTCTCCCAGCTCGTCGACGATGCCCGGCATCTCTTCAGCGGTAACCACTCGTGCAGTACCGTCGCGTATCCTGGCATTGATGAGGTCAAGGGACTTTTCCATGAACGTATATTCATTTTGGAATATTTATAGGTGTTGATTATTACTTTAGGTAATATGACGCGAGGACGTGTGGGCATCCCGGCAGGGTCGATCCCGTAGCGCCTCCGGAAGATGCGTATGGAGCGCCGAATTGGTTTTGCGTCAAAAAAGAGGTGGTGTTGATGCGCTCAGTCCCGTCTGCGCAGGGCGACGAAGAGGCCGAGGATGCCGAGCGCCCCTACCACGGCAAAGGGCGCCATGCCCGTGTGGGGAGCCTGGGTCGGCACGGGCGAGAGCGAGGCCGAGGCCGAGGCGGTGCTTCCGGCGCCGACCTGAACGCTGGTCGACCAGTCGCTATAGCCGCCGAGCGCCACCCTGACCGCATGGGTGCCGGTGGCAATGCCGTCGACGGTCAGCGGGGTGACACCCCTGTAGGCGTTGTCGATGTAGACTTCAGCCCCCGACGGGGAGGAGGTGACCGAGATCGAGCCCGTCGAGGTCGGCTGGCCGGGCTGGAGCGTCGCGGTGACATGGCTCGTGGTCGCGGCGCTGACAACGACTCCCGTCGTGTAGTCCTGGTAGCCGGAGAGGGCTACCCTCACGGTGTGGGAGCCGACCGGGACGTTCGAGATCGCGTACACTCCTGCTGCAGGGGTCTTGCCCTGGTACTTCTCGTCGAGGAAGACGTCGGCCCCTGCCGGGTAGGAGACCACGTCGATGGCGCCGGAGGTCTCGGAGGGGACGGACGTAAGGTAGGCGTTGACGTAACTGGTCACGCCGGGGCTCACGGTCACGGTCGACTTCCAGTCATAGTAGCCGGATAGGTCGAGCTCGAGGTTGTGCTTCTGCGCCGAGACGCTGCTGAGCGTCAGCGGTGTCCGGCCCTTGTAGACGCCGTCCATGTAGACGTAGGCACCGGAGGGGCTGGATGTGATCTTGACCGACCCGTACTGCTGGATCGGCGTCAGGGTGAACTGGACATTCGACTGCTGCCCCGCCCTGACCGTGACGGTGCTGTGGTCGGACTGGTAGCCGGACCGGTCGGCATCAAGGGAGTAGGTGCCGGGAGAGAGGCTCTGGATCGTGAGCGGCGCAACACCCTTATACTGCCCGTTTAAGTAGATCGCCGCACCCGAGGGGCTCGACGTGACATGGATCGAACCGGCGGTCTCGACCGGCTGCAGCGTCACGTAGACGTCTCTGGTCTCGCCCGCTGCGGGGCCTGAGGGCAGGCTGTCGGTGTACGTGTGGTAACCGCTCTTCTCGACCCGGATGGTGCTGTAGGGCGACCCGGTGGTGTAGACCGGGACGTCGAGCGACCCTCCGTAGGTGGTGCCCTGATACTGGCCGTCAAAGTAGACGTCGGCACCGTCGATGTTGCAGTGGACGCGGTACCACGCCTGGTCTCCTCCGATCTGCGCGGTAACAGCCGGGATGCCGGCGCAGAGGACGAGGAGCGTCATTCCGATAATGAGAGTTCTCAGCATGTTCTGTCTCCGAAAGGCGATAATTGAGTCTCGGTTTTTTTATGGATAATCGTTTCTATTTGATCCATCCCATATTCGTCGCCTTTATGTGATAATTGCATATTTCCTCTCAAGGTTTGACAAAATCTCCCGGAGAATGAAAATTTATTCGACGGGAGGAACCGGGCCGGGGGTGCAGGGCAGCGCCCTCGTTCACCCTTTTATTCCGTGAGATCCATACGAGGTACTGTATGGATATCCAGAGGTTCATCGCCGCACTGGAGCGGGTCGCTCCGCCCGAACTGGCCGAAGAATACGATGCCGGGAGGATCGGCCTCATCGTCGAGGGCAAGGACGAGATCGGGACCGTCTGCTGTGCGCTTGACGCCACAGAGCAGGTGGTGGATGCCGCAGTTCGTGCCGGCGCGGATATGCTTGTCGTCCACCATACGCCCCTCTGGAACCCGGTCACGGCGATCAGGGGACCGACGTCGCGCCTGCTCCGGGCACTCCTCGCCGCCGATATGAACCTCTATGTACTGCACACGAACTTCGACCATGCCGAGGGCGGCGTCAACGACGTTCTGGCGTCAAAGCTCGGATTCTCCGGGATGGAGCGGATGGCCGCCGGCCTCGTCGGCGACTGCACGCTCACTACCGAAGAGATCGCCCGCCGCCTCCCGGGCGGAGGGATCCGGGTCTACGGCGAGGTGGGGGAGATCCGGCGTCTTGCCGTCGTGGGGGGGAGCGGGTTTGACCCCGACCTGATCCGGGAGGCCGCCGGTCTCGGGGCGGAAGCCTTCCTCTCGGCGGAACTCAAGCACAGCGTGGCCCGTGCATCACCCATCCCCTGCCTTGAATCTACCCACTACGCGCTCGAGGCTCCGGCCATGGAAGCACTTGCATCCCGCATGGGATGGCATTATATCCCTGATCCGCCACACGTAGTGGTAGTTCCATGACGGGCATCTGGGGAAAGATCGAGCGGGACCGGGCGCTGACCCCGGAGTTCCGCACCTGCATCGAGCGCGTCTACGGGGAGCGAGGGAAAAAAGCGCTCGCCGCCGTCGATGAGGGGCAGGTGAAGCGCTACCGGGACTTCTTCATCGTGGTGGGCCGGAGCAATGAGTACATCGTAGAAGGCGACTTCTGCACCTGCAGCGACTTCCTCTTCCGGAGACGCGAATGCTGGCACATCCTTGCCGTACGCATCGCCGAGCGGACAGGATTATATGAATCCTATGATCTCTGGTACCAGGACACCTGGAAGCCTTGAACAATCCGCACAAACAACTATATCGGTCACAATCATACCAATTTATGCTGCGTGATTTTCAATGCTCGAGGAAGAATATACGCTCGACTATTTCAGGTCTCAGGGGTTTGAGCGGAAGGTCTGCAAGAGTTGCGGGGCGGCCTTCTGGACCCGGGACCCCGAACAAGAGTTCTGCGGCGACGCTCCGTGTGTAACGTATAACTTCATCGGCAATCCGGTCTTCAAGCCCCATAGCGTCAGCGAGATGCGGGAGGCGTTCCTCTCGTTCTTTGAGCGGCACGGTCATACACGCCTCGAACGATATCCCGTAGCCGCCCGGTGGAGAGACGATATTTACCTCACCATCGCATCCATCGCCGACTTCCAGCCGTTCGTCACGAGCGGGGTCGTCCCGCCGCCGGCGAACCCGCTGACCATCTCCCAGCCCTGCATCCGCCTAAACGATCTCGACTCCGTCGGACGATCCGGGCGCCACCTGACGCTCTTTGAGATGATGGCGCACCACGCCTTCAACACCCCGGAAGAGCAGATCTACTGGAAGGACGAGACGGTCGCCCTCTGCGACGAGTTCATCGCGTCCATCGGGGGCGATCTTGACCGGGTCAGCTACAAGGAGCACCCCTGGTACGGCGGTGGGAACGCCGGAGCCTCCGTCGAGGTGCTCATCGGCGGCCTCGAGGTCGCGACGCTGGTCTTCATGAACCTCGGGCGGCAGAAGACCGATCAGCCGCCTGTCACCGTGAACGGGGACCTCTACTACCCGATGCGGCTCAAGATCGTGGACACCGGTTACGGCCTTGAGAGGTTCGTCTGGGCCTCGAAGGGTTCGCCGACGATCTACGATGCCGTCTTCCCGGAGATGGTGAGCCGCCTGATGCGGTCGTCCCGCCTTGAGAGGCTCCTTGACAACCCCGAGTTCACGAAGATTATGGGGCTCAGCGCCCGGTTTGCCGGGGTGATGGACATCTCCGGGACGAACCTCTATAACCTCCGCAAAAAGGTCGCCGAGGCTATCGATGTGCCGGTGGAACGGCTCGAGCGGATCGTCGCCCCGATCGAGAAGGTCTACTCGATCGCCGACCACACCCGCTGCCTTGCCTACATGCTCGGCGACTGCATCGTCCCCTCGAATGTCCGGGAAGGCTACCTCGCCCGGCTCGTGCTCAGGAGGACGCTTCGGATGATGAACGACCTCTCGATGGAAGAGGCTCTGGCCGACCTGATTGAAGCACAGATGCAGGTCGTGGGGACAGAGAACTTCGAGCAGGACGTCGATGTGGTCAGGGGGATCGTGGAAAACGAAGAGGCGCGATACGCAGCCACCCTCGAGCGCGGAACGAGGATCGTCCAGAAGATCGCCCGGAACTACAAAGCGAAGAGTTCCCGCGTTCCCCTTGAAGAGGTCATCACCCTTTATGACTCGCACGGCATCCCGCCCGAGATGGTGAAGGATGTCGCTGCCGCCGAGGGCGCTGTCGTGGAGATCCCCGACAACTTCTACTCGCTGATCGCCGAGATCCACTCGGAAGCGCAGAAGGAGGCGGAAGGAGAGGACCCGCTTGCCCCTTACCGCGAGCGGGCGAAGATGCTCCCCCCGACGAAGAAACTCTACTATGAACTGCCAAGCGAGATCGAGTTCGAGGCGATGGTGCTTGACTACTTCGACGGGGTGGTGGTGCTGGACCAGACGCTCTTCTACCCTGAGGGGGGCGGCCAGCCGTCCGACACCGGTACCCTGGTGACGTCCGATAGCATGGTGCGGGTGGAGGAAGCCGTGAAGGTCGGGGAGGTCATCCTCCACCGGGTCGCGGGCGGTCCCCTGAAACGCGGCGACCGGGTGAAGGGCATGGTGGACGAGGAGCGCCGGTGGTCGCTGATGCGCCACCACACGGCGACTCACGTCCTCCTTCGCGCCGCAAAACAGGTGCTTGGCGTTCACGTGCACCAGGCCGGCGCCCAGAAGGGGAGCGAGGCTTCCCGCCTGGACATCCGGCATTACACGCATATCACGCCCGAAGAACTCAGGAAGATCGAGATTGAGGCGAACCGCATGGTCATGGCCGATACGCCGGTCTACGTCCATATCGAGGAGCGGACGAAGGCCGAGCAGAAGTACGGGTTCGGCCTCTACCAGGGCGGTGTTCCGCCGGGCCGGGAGATCAGGACGGTGCAGGTCGGTGCCGACGTGCAGGCGTGCGCGGGAACGCATGTCCGGACGACCGGCGAGATCGGACCGATCCGGATCCTCGGTGTCGAGCACATCCAGGACGGCGTCGAGCGGCTGGTCTTTGCGGCCGGTCTCGCCGCCGTGCATGCCGTGCAGCACATGGAGGAACTCCTCCGGGCATCCGCCGACGTGGTGAGCGTCCAGCCCGAGAACCTGCCGGCAACGGTAGCGCGGTTCTTTGGCGAGTGGAAGGAACAGAAGAAAGAGATCGAACGTCTCCAGAAGAAGGTGGTGGAACTCGAGATGCGGAGCCTCGACGGTGAGGTGGTCGACGGGGTCAGGGTCGTCGTCAGGGTACTGGACGCGACCCATAAGGAACTCGTCGCGCTCGCCACCACCGTCGCCGATGAGGGCGGCGTGGCGCTCTTTGCGTCGGGAGACGGAAATGTGAAGGTTGTGGCGACATCGGGCGCATCGGCGGTGAACGCCGTCGATATTGTGCGGGAGGTCTGCGGCATCCTCGGCGGGAAGGGCGGCGGCAAGCCGAACCTTGCGCAGGGCGCAGGCCCGGACGTCTCCCGGCTCGAAGAGGCGCTCGAGCACGGGCGCAACCGAATTATCGAAGCACTCCATGGTTGACGATGTAGTAGTAGTCCAGCCGGGCGACGAGCGGGCACAGAAGATCGCCCGGGCAATGGCGAGCCAGACGGCGAACGCGATCATCCAGGCCTTCGGCCGCGGGCCGCGGACGTCGTCGGAGGTTGCCCGGCAGATGAAGATCCCCATCACCACCGCTTCCTACCATATCGAGAACCTCCTCGACGCCGGGCTCCTTGAGGTTATGGAGACTCGCTGGAGCGAGAAAGGGCGCGAGGTGAAGGTTTACGGGCTTGCGAACCAGATCGTTATTATCGCGTCCCCGGAAAGCGATCTCCGGTCGGTGCTGCAGAAATACGCGACGCTCTTTGGAATCGTCATCCTCGCGAGCCTCGGGCTCTGGGCAATCCTTCCGACGGTGCTGCCGCCGTCCTGGGGCGTGGAACCCGCTTCAAGGAGCGCCGGAGCGGACAAAGAGTTCTCGACGCTCCAGAGCCCCGCTCCCGATTTCGCCGGGATGCCGCCGGTCCACGACCTGGTGATGGGCTTCTTCTTCGGGGCCTGTGCGGTGCTGCTCGCGCTGCTGTTCTACGAGGTCTACTACTGGTGGCGCACCTCTCCGCGCCACCGGATGGGAGAAGAACAGGACGAATAATGGGTTTCGAGGTCTTTACCGCCGCCCCCTTGCAACCCCCGCTTCTGGCTGTTTTCCCGTCCCTGCTTCAACTTTTGCCCCGCATTTAGGACACCGGGTCTTTTTCGGGTTGATCTCTGCTCCACAGCTGTAGCACTTCGGCATGTTGTATCACCACAGTATGCCTGATCGTATCCTGGGACCATAATGCTATCCCATGGAGGTTGTGGTTGAAAACCCGGGTATATACCGAAATTTCCAGAGATCCGGAGCAAGAACGCACTGTACGATGACTTTTGCGATCATATCCGGGCTGCTCCCCGGAAGGCCGGTTGCCGTCCTCTCCGGGAGATGGTGCTCCATTGGCGTGGGCGAGAAGGAGTCGGCGATCCGGACACCCTGATCGCCTGCATGATCTGCGCACCCTTCCGGCCTGTTCTCCGGGTATTTTTGTTTAATATCGTCAAAGCGTATTTTTCAGGAATTTTTTGTGTCCGACATATATTTGAATATGGATAAAAATATAACACCTGCTCGTCAACCATGATCCATGCTCGGCATCGTCCCGGAGATTGACCCGGGGGTCTTTTCCCTGGTCATAGTTCCGGTGTTCATCTTTCTCGCGCGTATCTGCGATGTCACCATCGGGACGATGCGGATCATCTTCGTATCGCGGGGGATGAAGATGATCGCCCCGGTCCTCGGGTTTGTCGAGGTCTTCATCTGGATCATCGCTGTTGGGCAGATCTTTCAGAACCTCACGAACCCGCTCAACTATTTTGCCTATGCGGCCGGGTTCGCCACCGGGAACTACATCGGGATGCTTGTCGAGGAGCGGCTGGCGATGGGGCTCGCGCTCATCCGGATCATCACCCAGCGGGACGCAACGAACCTTATCGACTACCTCCGCGCCGCCGGCTACGGGGTGACGGTCCTCGATGCCCGGGGTAAACTGGGGCCGGGCAAGGTCATCTTCTCGGTGGTCAAGAGGAAGAACATCCGCGACGTGGAGGACGCCATCCACGAGTTCAATCCCAAGGCGTTCTACTCGATCGAGGATATCCGGCGGGCGGCTGAGGGGACGTTCCCGGCCGTCGCGCCGGGCCCGACCCCGTTCTCCTTTGGGAGGGTCATCCGGAAGGGGAAGTAACCCCTCCGTAGGTTATCCGGTAGACGGCGTTCGCCTGGTCGTCCGAGACCAGGAGCGAGCCGTCGCCTGCCACCTCGACGTCCACGGGCCGTCCCCATGCGTTGCGGCCCTGGAGCCAGCCCTCCGCGAAGACCTCGTAGGAGACGGGCGTATTGTTCTCGAGTTCAACGGTCATCACCCGGTAGCCGATCGGCTCCAGCCGGTTCCAGGAGCCGTGCTCGGCGATGAAGATCCTCTCCCGGTACTCCTCCGGGAACTGCTCGCCGTCATAGAACCGCATGCCGAGCGCGGCAACGTGCGGCCCGAGTTCCTGCTCGGGCGGCGTGAACTCGCTGCAGGACCGCTCCGCTCCGAACTCCGGGTCGGGGATCGATGTTCCGTGGCAGTAGGGGAACCCGAAATGCATCCCCGCCTCCGGCGCCCGGTTCAGTTCGTCCGGCGGGACATCGTCGCCGAGCCAGTCCCGGCCGTTGTCGGTGAACCAGAGTTCGCCGGTCGCCGGGTGCCAGTCGAACCCAACCGTGTTCCTGATGCCCCGGGCATAGATCTCGAGGTCGGTCCCGTCGGGGTTCATCCGGAGGATGGTGCCGAACCGCTCGTCGTCGGGGTCGCAGACGTTGCAGGGCATGCCCACGGGGATGTAGAGGTTCCCGTCAGGCCCGAACGCGATGAATTTCCACCCGTGCGATGCTTCTGCTGGGAAGGCGTCGCTCACCACCTCTGCATCAGGCGGGTCGGCGAGGTTCGCCTCGATATCGTCGTACCGCAGAATGCGGCCGATCTCGGCGACGTAGAGGGAGCCGTTCTGGAACGCAACCCCGTTCGGGGAGTTTAGACCGCTCGCGACAACGATCACCTCGTCCCCCCGCCCGTCGCCGTCGCGGTCGGGGATGGCGTAGACGTTTCCTGCGCCGCGGCTCCCGACAAAGAGCGTCCCGTTCGGGGACATCGTCATCGACCGCGCTCCGGTGACGTTGGCGTAGACGTCGATCTCAAAGCCCGGCGGGAGGGTGATCGTATCGAGCGGCAGGGTGCCGGCGGTGCCGCCCGGCGGCAACACGACGGCCACGGCGACCCCGAGGAGGGCAATCACCGCAACCGCGGTGAGGATGATAACGGTCCGGCGTGTCATGGCAGGTCATCTCCGGGACTCCGGATGCCGGGAGGGTATATAGGCGTTACTCACGCGGACCGGCGGCGCCGGGGATCGTCACGGATATCTGCATCTGGCTTTTGATCTTCGGCGGAGCGGTCTTTTCGGCCTGGTACCCTGACTACGCGGAGCGGAAGGCCGGGCTTGCGAGGTCCGCCTGAGGTCAGAAGCGGGGTACCCCTCACCGCCTGAACCGCTCCCCGGTATTCAGATACACGACGCCCCCGATGATGACCACGAGGAAAAGGACCCATGACGCGCCGGCCACGAACCCGGGTCCGCCTGCAACCGCCAGCAGCCCGCCGGCGAGAAGAACCGCGGACGCGGCGATCAGCAGAGCGCCCACGAACCCCGTCAACTTTTCTTCGTCATACTTCGCCCGTTCCTCTACAGACGCGGTGTTATAGCCTGCAATGAGGCCGCTTGCGTTGAATGCCCGGATGACGATCCCGATAAAGAGCACGACCATTCCGGCAAGGATATTCGCGATCCACACAGGATCTATTTGGGTTTCCGGCGCTAAGGTGTTTTCCAGGGGCGGAGGAAGGCCCCGGCAGCAGGCCGAGCGGTGGACTCTGCCGGATAGATCGCGGCCGCCGGTATCGGCCGCCCGGGAGCCGATTGCGCGGGCAATGGAGGCCCCCTGCACCCGGAAAAGCCGCTCATGCCGGTGCGTAACTATTTTACCTGTGCAGAAAGATTATCAGTGTTGCCAACCGGCAGGAAGGATGAACCTATGATAACCATTGTTGCCAAATGCAGTGCCAGAGCGGGCCAGGCCGAAGAACTCGTGCAGCTCGCCCTCAACCTGGTCGATTCGAGCAGAAAGGAGGAAGGAAACGTCTCCTACGACTTCTACGCAGATACCGCAGACCCCGCGAAGTTCACGTTCATCGAGGTCTGGAAAGACCAGGCCGCAATCGACTTCCATAACGCGACTCCGCATTTCCAGGGATTTGTGGAGAAAGCAGGCCCCTTGTTCGCCGGCCCGCTGGATATCGCCCTGTACCGGAAGCTCTCCTGATACCGTCTCTGGTAGACGGTATCACTTTTTTGGACCACAATTGCGGTTCCCCGCCCCTACCCGCGCGTCAGGGAAGATTGATCTGGAGTCTCTCGGCAACTCCCTGTATCTGCTCCGGCACCTCGGTTATCCGCTTCTCCTCCCCGGAGACCACCGTATACACCTTCGAGAGTTTCAGAAGGAGCTCTTCGGGCGAGAGATGCGCAGATAGCCCCGCCTGCTCGATCCTGTTCCGGATCCGGCAGTAGAGGTAGGAGCAGAGGAACTCGATAAAAATGTGGCCGAAGACCGCTGTGGCTTCCTGGAGGTAGGGCTTGTCTGCCAGGATCAGGTACTTGAACGCGTCGAAATGGTCCTCAACGGTGTTGCGCGACTTATACAGTTCGTAGATCTCCTGCGAGTCCGCCACGATCGAGGAGAGGAGCATGATCCTGCCGGCGCGCTTCATGCGCTGGTTCAGCGTTTCCCGGTCGATCTGACCCACTTCCAGCAGGCGGTAGAGGGTCTTCTTCTCTTCCATCTCGAGATCGGCATCCTCGTAGAGGTAGAGCATCAGACCGTTGACTTCGCGTTTGCCGGCACGGATGAGCCGTTTGCGGTAGAAGAAGTGGTCAGTGAGATGGATCCTGGTTGCATACCGCGCGTTGTTACGCCGCTGGAGGACGACGAACGGGATCTTTCTCTCCCGCAGGAGGGTCTCGTTCGCCTCTGAGACGCTTCGCCGGTCGAGGATGAGCGTCGTCCTTGCAGTATCGCTCTCCGCGAGGGAGGCAATGAGGGTGGCGGCGTCCCCGACCGTTCCCGGCAGGACCTGGAACATCGTGGGGAGGCGGGTGTCCGTTGCGATGGAGAGGGCGATGTTGATCTGCCGCAGCCAGACGTTATCGGTGTTATTGCTGAACTCGCCAAGGTTGAGGGTGTCCGAGCGGGAGAAGACAAACGAGAGGTCGTAGACGAGCAGGTGCGCCGGTGTAGAGAGGTGCCGGAGCACCGCCTGCTGGGCGGCATGATCGCTGCCGATTGCAGCGAGGACCCGGGAGAGGGCGTGGAGGTCACAGTCCGGCGTAATACCGAGGACGTTGTCGAGTTTCCCCCAGGTGTCCTCAACGCTCGCGAGCGGGGTGTATCCGACGGTGCGGGCAAAGGTGAGTGCGACGATCTCCTGCCAGCAGGTGGGGAACGCTTCCTGGAGGACAGGGATCAGTTCGCCGAATTCCTCTGCCATCAGGGCGGCGTTTCCGTGTTCATAAACGCTGCGGGGCTGTATTGGGGTGCGCGCACACCTTGTTCCTTTGGCGATGAGGCCGTGTTCCTTCGTGAGTCGCCCGAGGTAGGTGCTCACCTTCTTCGGCGATCCGGTCGTCCGGTCATAGACGCTCGTTGAGCGATAGACGTAGGGTTTGCCCTGGATCTCCTTGATCTCGATGCATTTCTCGCCCTTTTGCCGCTGCTCTTTTAGCCATGTACGCACCCACTCCTCCATATGATATAATATTAGGGATTATACTCCATAAAGATATTTCTATTCTTCTCCTTCAAATCCCAAAATGGTGCGAATATTAGCGAGTATATGCCCTAACTGCACAAAATCAGGGCTTACCCCTCGATTGCATCTCATTTCCGGATCCTGGAATAATTGCCGGCAATGGGCGAAAACGCCCTGAAATGACACTGTAATTCTCGGAACGGTGCAGAACAGAAATTTTATATATCTCGCTCAGCAACAGGGAAACTATGTCGGTTGATCATCCGGTCGCAAGTGTGTCGGGCGGGCGGGTGTCGATCGGCACAGGCCCATGAGCATTGCTCGTGAGGCCCGCGTGAGCCTCCGGCCCACGGACAAACAAGTGGATGGACATACCATGGCAAAGAAAATCAAAGGACTTGCAATGCGCAAGATTGGCGAAATCGGATGGATCGAGAAGGAAGCACCCAAATGCGGCCCGCTTGATGCACTGGTGAAGCCACTTGCAGTCGCACCGTGCAGCTCTGATATCCACACCGTGTGGGAGGGAGCGATCGGTGAACGCACTGACATGATTCTTGGACACGAAGCTGTCGGAGAGGTCGTCGAAGTCGGTTCCCTGGTGAAGGACTTCAAGCCCGGCGACCGCGTTATCGTCCCGGCAATCACTCCCGACTGGATGTCCCGCGAAGCACAGGCAGGATTCGGGATGCACTCCGGCGGCATGCTTGCAGGCTGGAAGTTCTCGAACTTCAAAGACGGTGTCTTTGGCGAGCTCTTCCACGTCAACGAAGCGGACGGAAACCTCGCGATTCTCCCGGACTCCATCCCGGTAGCAGAAGCGTCCATGATCGCCGACATGGTCCCGACCGGTTTCCACGCAGCAGAACTCGCTGACATCAAACTTGGTGACACGGTCTGCTGTATCGGTATCGGCCCTGTCGGCCTGATGGCCGTTGCCGGTGCAAACCTGATGGGTGCGTCCCATATCCTTGCGGTCGGCAGCAGGCCAGACTGTGCCAACGCAGCACGGGGCTACGGTGCAACCGACATCATCAACTACAAGAACGGCGACATCGTCGAGCAGGTTCTCGAGAAGACCGACGGCAAGGGCGTCGACAAGGTCTGTATCGCCGGTGGTGACGTACACACCATGGAGCAGGCGGTCAAGATGGTCAAGCCCGGCGGAAAGATCGGGAACGTCAACTACCTCGGCTCGGGCGACTACGTCTTCGTTCCGCGTGTTGACTGGGGCTGCGGCATGAGCCACAAGTTCATCCACTGTGGCCTGATGCCCGGCGGCAGGCTGCGGATGGAGAAACTCGCAAGTCTCGTCGAGGTCGGCAAGCTCAACCTCTCCCCGATGCTCACCCACCGGTTCAAGGGCTTCGACAAGATGGAAGAGGCTCTGCTCCTGATGAAGGACAAGCCGCGCGACCTCATCAAGCCTGTCGTCGTGATCGAAGAGTAAGACTCTTCAACCATCCCTTTTTTTATTACAGCAGCCCCGAACAGGGCGTTTATTCCGTGGGAAATTCCGGTGCCTTCTGTCCACAGGGAAAGCCCGCGGGGCGGGTCATACTCCCGGTCCCGGCGGCGTGATCTTATGCAAACCGCCGGATGCCCGCGAGCGGCGGGAGGACCACCGCCTCGCCGTCGACCTCCACCACCGGCTGCAGGCTTCCTGCATCCACGCGGCGGAGGATGGGCGAGAGGAAGTCCCGGGCCCTTGCGTAGTTGATCATGACCCCGGGCGAGAGGGGGTTATAGGCCGGCAATACGACGAGGTCTCTCCCGCGCACCGCGCCCTCGCCGTAGAGGAAGCAGGGGAACCGGGCGAGATCGATCTCGATCGCCGGGTGGTCGTGGCCGATGATGAGCGTCCCGTGGTCGTCGACCGCCTGATCGCCGTGGATTACCGTGTAGCCGCCACGGTCGTAGCGCTCGACCGTCCCTCCTGCGATCGCCGGCAGCATGGTGTCGTGCGACCCCCGGACGAGGACGACCTCGCACTCCGCCCGAAGGGTCGCAAGGACCGTCTCAAACGTCTCCCTCACGTCCCGGCTCACCCGGTCGAAGGCGTGGAAGATGTCTCCGTCGAGGACGAAGACCGCCGGGCGGAATCTTCCGAGAATCGCTTCGAACCGCTCGAGCAGCGTCTCCTCCTCGTGGAGCGGGAAGTGGAGCCCCTGCCGGTAGAGCGTCTCGGAAAGTCCGATGTGGACGTCGGAGACGACGCAGAGGGACTGCTCCCGGACAAAGAGCGCACCCTTATAAAAGCCGAACCGGGAGAGGAGGTCGGCCTCACTGACCGCGTTCATGCCGCCGCCTCGCCTCCGATGCTGCTCATCACCCGGCGCTGGAACTCGCGGAGCATCGAGAGTTTGTCCTGCGCGTAGACCGCGTCGGAGACGCCGAGCGTCGCGATCCCGAACGCGAGCGGGCTCGGGGACGCGGCACGGGTCAGGACGACCTCGATTGCGCCCGCACCGATGCCGTCGACGATCCGCCGGATGTTCTCCACCTCGAACCGGTCCTCGATCACCTCGCGGTAGGTCTCCCGCATCACGGCGAAGCCGTCGAGCCGTTTTGCAAACTTGATCAGCATATCGGCGCTCACCTGCTGGCGGCGGGCGCTCCTTCGCCTTCCCATGTAGTTACGGAGGATCATGAACGACCGGGCGGCGTTGATCCGGAAGACCCGCTTCAAAAGCTGGGTGTCCCCGACAGCCTCCTCGAGTACCTCGCAGCACTCATCGGCCCGGATGCCCCGGAGGATGCGCACGGGGTCGGCCCGCTTCTCCAGCGGGATCGAGACTAAAAAGCCGGTATCGCTGATCCCGACCGAGACGTTCGCCGTGACGTCCCGCGCGATCATGAAGGCGACGATCCGGGAGAACCCGTCGTTGAACCGCAGCCCGTAGTTGGTCATGAAGTAGTAGAGCCGGCGGTGGTTCTCCCGGTCGACCTGCTCCTCGACGACGATCCGGCCGGGCGTGGGGACGGCCAGATCGCCCATGTAGCGGACCTGCTGCTCGAAGATCGCGCAGATGCTCCGGGCGCTGTTCTCGTCGATCGGGTAATCGGCAAGGAGCGTGTCGACGAGGTCTTCCGTCCCCGCCGTCTGCATCGCACCAAGCATCATCTCCTTGAACCGGAGGACGTGCAGGCCGAGGTCGAACGAGAGCGGGAGTTTCTCCGAGAACCAGCTCGGTATCGTCGGCCGGTCGGTCGTCGGGTCGACGTAGAGTTTCCCGCCCCGGCGGTAGGCGAACTTGTAGCGCCGCCCCCCGAGGACGAAGACGTCGCCCTTGTTCATCCGCTCCAGGTACTTCTCGTCCAGGTTGCCGGCAAACGTCCCGTCCCGGGTGAGGACGTCGCAGGAGAACTCGTCCGGGATGGTCCCGGAGTTGAGGAAGTAGATCATCCGGGCGTTCCGTCCTCGCTTCCGGATCGTCCCTTCCTCCGCATCGTGCCAGATCTTCGCGTAGATCCGCCGCTCCTCAAGCCCCGCGTACTCCCCGGCAAGGTAGCGTACGACGCTCATCAGGTCTTCCTCCTCGAGGTCGCGGTAGCAGTAGGACCGTCGGATAACCTCGAGCATCCGATCGATCTCTGTCCTCCCCTCAAGCGCCATCCCGAAGACGTGCTGCGCGAGGACGTCGAGACAGTTCTCCGGTATGTGGATCCGGTCCACAAACCCGCTCTGCCCCTCCCGGAGCATCACCGCGCACTCGACGAGTTCGTCGCGGTCGAGGACGACAATCCGCCCCTTCACGACCTCGCCGAGACGGTGGCCGGCCCGCCCGATCCGCTGGAGGAGCGCCGCCACGGACTTCGGGGACCCCACCTGGAGGACGAGGTCGACGTGGGGCATGTCGACCCCGAGTTCGAGCGACGTCGAGGTCGTCACCACCTTCACCCTCCCGGATTTGAGTTTCTCCTCGACGGCGAGCCTTCCCTCCGTCCCCATCGAGCCGTGATGGCACCCTGTGTTCTCTTCCGTGTAGTGCCCGGGGTAGCGGACCCGGAGGTTGTGGAGGATCCGCTCGGCACCGTTTCTGGTGTTCGTGAAGACGAGCGTGTTGCTGTGCTCCTCTACGAGCCGGTGGATGGTCGCGTAAAGGTGCCTTGAGAGGTCTTCGGGGGTGGTGTCGATCAGGTCGGGGACCGGGCAGAGGAGCTCTAAGTCAAACTCCCGCGCAAACCGGGTGTCGACGATCTCCACCTCGCGCCCGGCGCCGACCAGGAACCGGCCGACCTCGGCGAGCGGCTCGATTGTCGCCGAGCACCCGATCCGCGTAAAGCCGCCGCCGGCCTCCTTCACCAGTTCCTCGAGGCGTTCGAGGCTCACCGAGAGGTGGACGCCGCGCTTCGAGCCCGCGAGGGAGTGGATCTCGTCGACGACGACCCACCGGACCGTCCGGAGGTTCTCACGGAACTTCGGGGAGTTCAAGAGGATCCCGAGGGTCTCGGGGGTGATGTTGAGGATGTGGGGGGGTTTTCGGGCCATCTTTGCCTTATCGGCCCGCGAGACGTCCCCGTGCCGGATGGCGTGGCGGATTGGCGTGTGAGCGACACCCCGCTCGCGGGCGATCCCGGCGATTCCGTCGAGCGGCTGGCTGAGGTTCTTGTGGATGTCGTTTGCAAGCGACTTGAGCGGCGAGATGTAGAGGCAGTAGACGCTGTCCTCGAGTCCTTCTGTCCGCGCCCGGACAAAGAGGTCGTCGATGATCGCCAAAAACGCCGAAAGGGTCTTTCCCGACCCGGTCGGCGAGCAGATGAGGACGTTCTTTTGCTCGTGGATGAGCGGGACCGCCATCCGCTGCGGCGGCGTGAAACGCCCCTTGAGTTGTTGTATGCACCATTCCCGTACGTTCTCGTCGAGGAGACCGAGGATCTCCTCATCAGAATGCCCTGCCGGCCGTTTCTCCATCCCTTCACCTGCTGTTGTCCCCCGGGTCCCGCCGTGCGCCCTCCCGTATACCGGTGCGGGGAACGGCAGGCCCGCGCAATCCCTGATCTGCCCCCTGTTCAGGAGAATTTACCTACATCGGCACAATGTGGCCGCCCAGGGGGAAATTAATGCCGCAGAATTAGATTTAAGCAGCGGTTGCCCCTGTTTTGCGGCCGGAACGCCGTGTCGAATTTTGTATGTATTTTGCGATCATCGAGCATAGCCTTTTGCATCATCGGGATCGATCGAGCGATGCGGTTGAATGCTATCCGCCGGAACTATTGCCACGAATTGGCATTTCGCGCATGAATAGTATGCTTCCAGATCGCGGCCCCTCCGCCCGCGGCCGCTCCCCCCGGGAGGGTGTATGGTCCCGGAATATCCGGTAATTGCCGCCCCCTGCTCCTGCCGGATCCCGGGTGTTTAAGGTAGCGGGAGCAATCACACTTCATACCGGCGCATCTGGGATATTCTAATGTAGGATCTCGTGAAACCTAACAGCGGAACTACGATGACAAATCACCCGGTTAAGAACATGATGCGGTTGATGGCGACCAAGATCCGGACCATCGCGGACGTGATGTCCGACGACGAGATCGATGCGCTCCTCGCCGAGATCCTGAACGCAAATCGCATCTATACCATGGGCGCCGGGCGCTCCGGGCTCGTAGCGAAATCGTTTGCCATGCGCCTGATGCACCTCGGGCTCGCCGCATTCGTCGTCGGGGAGACCGTGACTCCGGCCATGAAGCCCGGAGACGTCATTATCGTCTTCTCCGGATCCGGCGCGACGAAGACAGTTGCGGATATCTCGGAGACTGCAAAGGAGATCGGCGGAAGGGTCTGTCTTATTACCTCAAAGAGAGACTCTAGGATCGGTCGCATCGCCGACTGCATCGTCATCATCGAGAGCCAGCGTGATAAGGTGGCAGATGAGTCGGCTGAGTTCGAGATCCGGCAGATGATGGGCGAGCACAAGTCGTTTGCACCGCTCGGCACCATCTTCGAGACGACAGCGATGGTCTTTGCGGACGCGATCATATCCCGGCTGATGGAGATCACCCAGTGCAGGCCTGAGGACCTCCAGTGCCGGCACGCGAACATCGAGTGAGGATATGTTATGAATGAACACAGGTACGCCGACCGGGTCCGGTCGGTGGAGATGTCGGGCATCCGCAAGCTCTTCGAAGCGGGAGGGCCGGATGCGATCAACCTCGGCATCGGGCAGCCGGATTTCGATACGCCCGACCATATCAAGATGGCGGCGATCGCTGCCATCAGAGAAGGAAAGACCGGCTACACGCCGAACGCCGGTATCCCGGAGCTCCGGGAGGCGATCTGCGAGAAGTTTGCGCGGGAGAACGGTCTCGCCTACCGGCCGGAGCAGATCCTGGTCACGGCAGGGGGGAGCGAGGCGCTCCACCTCGTCATGGAGGCGCTCGTGGATCCGGGCGACCGGGTCCTCTTCACCGACCCGGGATTCGTCTCTTACGCCGCCCTTGCGGCCTTCGCCGGCGGAAAGCCCGAGGGCGTGCCGCTCGATGCGGCCCTGCACATCGACGTCGAGCAGGCGAAGGAGCAGATGGACGGGGCACGGGTCTTCGTCCTGAACTCTCCCGCAAACCCGACGGGCGCCGTCGAGAGCGAGGAGTCCATCCGCGCCCTCGTGGAATACGCAGGCGACCGGGGCGTCACCGTCGTCTCCGACGAGGTCTACGAGCACTTCATCTACGAGAAGGAGCACGTCAGCGCGGCCCGGTTCGGCGAGGACGTCATCACCGTCAACGCCGCGAGCAAGACCTACGCCATGACGGGCTGGCGGGTCGGCTACCTTGCGGCACCTGAGGACTATATCCCGGAGTTCATCAAGATCCACCAGTACGCCCAGGCGTGCGCGACGTCGATATCGCAGTATGCCGCGCTCGCGGCGTACACCGGCGACCAGGAACCGGTCGCGCGGATGCGCAGCGAGTACCGCGCACGGCGCGACCTCCTCTATGACGGTCTCTCCGGCCTTGGGTTCGATTTCCCCCGGCCGGAGGGTGCGTTCTACATGTTCGTCCCGATGGGGCAAACCCTTATCGAGAAGGCCGTTAATGCGGGTGTCATCATCGTGCCCGGCGGGGCGTTCGGCTCGCGGGCGCCTGAATACGCACGCTTCAGCTACGCGACCTCCCGGGAGAACCTCTCCCGTGCGGTCGGGCGGCTCAAGGAATTGGTGGGGTGAGAGAGGAGTGGTAAAAGAGTTACTCAGGAAGTTATCCGACGCCCACGGCGTCAGCAGCAGCGAAGGGAGCATCAGGGAGATTGTCAGGGCGGAGCTTGCCGGAGTGGTCGATGAGTTCCGCGAGGACACGATGGGCAACCTGATCGCCGTGAAGCGCGGCGGCGACTTCTCCATCATGCTCGCCGCCCACATGGACGAGATCGGCCTGATGGTCCAGTTCATCGACGAGAAGGGGTTCATCCGGGTCGTCCCCATCGGGGGATGGTACGGGCCGGTGCTCTACTGCCAGCGCGTGGTCCTGCACGGGAAGAACGGGCCGGTCATGGGGGTCCTCGGCGCAAAGCCCCCGCACGTCATGAAGGAAGAGGAGCGCAAGAAAGAGATCAAGATCGAGAATATGTTCGTCGACGTGGGCGCGGCGAGCGAGGAGGAGGTGAAGAACCTCGGGATCGAGATCGGCACCCCGATCACCATCGACCGCGAGTACACGGAACTTGCCGGCAACCGCGTCACGGGCAAAGCGCTCGATAACCGGGTCGGCGTCGCGATGCTCATCAAGGCCCTGCAGCAGACCGAGTCGCCCCACACGATCTACGGCGTCTTCACGGTCCAGGAGGAGCTGGGGCTCAAAGGCGCGAAGGTGAGCGCCTACTCCTTGAACCCCGACTGCGCGATCGCGACGGACGTCACCATCCCCGGCGACCATCCCGGGATCGAGAAGAAGGACGCGAGCGTCGAGATGGGCAAAGGTCCGGTCCTCGTCCTCGTCAGCGCGAGCGGGCGCGGGCTGATGGCCGATCCGCGGATGACCGCGTGGCTCCGGGAGACCGCGGAGAAGAACGACATCCCCTGCCAGCTCGAGGTCGGGACCGGCGGCAACACCGACGCGACGATCATCCACCTGGAGCGGGGCGGCATCCCGAGCATCCCGCTCTCGGTCCCGGCACGCTACATCCATTCCCCGGTCGAGGTGGTCGATACCGGCGATATCGAGGCGGGGGTCCGGCTCCTCGTCGAGGCGCTGAAGAGCAGGCCGGCGCTCTAACTTTTTTGACGGCCCCCTGCAGAAAGGATTAAAGTATCCTCCGTGCAGAGCGGTGCCGTATGACCGACGGCCTGTCCGGATTTTTGCAGGAGATCTTTCTTGGTAACCCCATCTATCTGGTGCGGGTCCTGATCATCGGCATCCTCGCGTACGTTGCCCTCGTGATCATCCTCCGCCTCTCGGGAAAGCGGACGCTCTCGGCGATGAACGCCTTCGACTTCATCGTGACCGTGGCTCTCGGCTCGACCCTTGCGTCGGTGATCACCTCAAGGGACGTCTCGCTTGCGGAGGGGGTGATCGCCCTCGGTCTCCTGGTCGGGCTGCAGTACGTCGTCTCCTGGTTCTCCGTCCGGTCGGAGAAGGTGCAGAAGGCGGTGAAGTCGGAGCCGCGCCTCCTCTTCCACGCCGGAGAGTTCCTGCATGATGCGATGCGGCGGGAGCGAATCGCCGAAAGCGAGATCCGCCAGGCGCTGCGGTCGGAGGGGATCGGTTCTCCCGAGAGCGTGCGCTCAATCGTCCTCGAGACGAACGGGAACCTCTCGGTGCTTACGAAGAGCGACGGCATGGGATCGCTCGTCGATGTGGCAGGGACCCGCAGGTAGCGATCGGCGGTTCACGAGAAAAGTCGTGTGCCCGAGAGAAAGGTTCGGGTTCAGGGTGCATTCCAGTCTATGGTGCAGTTTTTTGGTTGTTCACAGGCCTTAACTGCCTGGGTCTGTGAACTTGCTGCATCATGCTGAAGTGCACTTTCTGATCGATCCTTCTCTCAGGCAAACTCCTGATGGTTCTCAGAGGATATAGGTTTTGTTTGACCACGAGCATAACCATTAATCTGCGGTGCATACGGTCATTCGGGGGCGATGTGCGCCACGATCATCTCATTCTTCCACAATGATGACCGTTACCGGGCATGAGTCGGCAGCTTCCAGGGTGCAGTCGGCGAACTCGTCGGGCACCTCGCCCTCCGCGGGGTTGCCGTCGACCCGGTACTGCTCCGTGATCGAGCTCAGGTCATCGTCCGGATTCTGCTCGAAAACATCCGGGCAGAGGGTCCAGCAGTTCTCGCAGCTGATGCATCCCGGCCTGTCGATGGTAACTTTTACCACACTTCGTACCTCCGTTTTTTGATCTCCGGGAGGGCACTCTTCCATGTTAAACGTGACGGAAGCGGACGGTCTGTATGATTCTCCAGGCGCGAGCGGCCCGCCGTCCCGGGAGGGGTCGACTCCCGGGCAGACAAAATATAACGCTTTCCGGGTCGAATAAGAGATGGCTCATGCAGAATACCGCCTGGATAACCCTGTTCTTCGCCGGGCTCCTGGAGACCGGCTGGGCGCTCGGCCTGAAGTATACCGAAGGGTTCACGAAGGTCGTGCCGTCGGTGGCGACCCTCGTTATGATGGCCGGGAGTTTTTACCTTCTCTCGCGCTCGCTCTCCGGGCTTCCGCTCGGGACAGCGTATGCCGTCTGGACGGGCATCGGCGCCGTGGGGACGGTCATCGCCGGGATCATCCTCTTCGGGGAGTCGCGGAGCGCTGTTCGCCTCCTCTGCATCCTCTTGATCATATCGGGGATTGTGGGGCTAAAGTTCTGTTCGGATGCGTGAGGGAGGCTCGTGCCGGTCCGGACGGGAACCTCCTCACTGCCGGGTTCGAGCGATATAGCCTCACGCGAAGAGAGGTTTTCAGTCAACCCGTTGCGGGACTTCGCGCAAGACCGTCCCTCGGTTCACATGAAGATTCGAAGAAAAGGGAATATCTCTCATGCATCCGGCCTGAAAAGAGGGGACCGGAGGGTCCGGCCCCCGGCTCAGGGCAGCGGCGCCGGCGGCACGGAGGTCGGGAGCACGTCCCGGGTGACGAACGCCGGCCGCTCCGCCGGCGCTTCACCCCTGATGAAGACGCCGACGCCGTAGTATCTCGGCGAATCGGGCCCGGTAGGGATCTCGGCCTCGTAGTCGTGCCAGGACTGCATGAACTCGTCATGATTCATGACGATCCGTACCCCGAGCATGTCGGGGTCCTCGAGGTAGACGGAGCAGTCGTCCACCCCGACATCGGCCGGAGGCATCCCCTGGAATCACGAATCCGGCGGGATTCGGGTGCCTATCTCGTCCTCCAGGGTATTGAGAAACGCCACGAGGAACGCGTGCCTCTCTTCGGCGATCTCCCGGGCGGTCTTTGTATACATGAGGTCCTTGAGGTTCAGGAGTTTCTCGTGAACGTGGCCGGTTGCGTCCGCGATGCCCCGTCCGTGCTCTCCAGCCCGGATGAACGTCCTCGCGATCCCGACCGCGCCCATCGCGTCAAGGTTGTCCGCGTCGGAGAGCACCCGGGCCTCCAGGGTCTTGGGTGCGATGCCCGTGCTGTACCGGTGCGCCCGGATGGCGTGGACGATGGCCGGGATATGTTCTTCGGGAAAGCGGACGGAACGGAGGTAAGACTCCGCCATCCGCGCCCCCTCTTCTTCGTGGGGGACGCCCGTCTCCTCCTCGAGGGGTCGGGCGATGTCGTGGAAGAGGGCGGCCGGGATGAGGACCGCCATATCCGCTCCCTCCTGAGCGCCGATCACTTCCGCAAGGCGCACGACCCTCCCGGTATGGTCGAACCCGTGCGCCCCGGAGTCCCGGAACGCCGCCCTGACATGAGCAACCATCCTGTCCGTCGCTTCGTCCATAACAGGTCTCTGTTTGGAGGCTAGATATGGTTCCCTTTCAGCCAGCCCTGCCCCCGTGCTCACGCCGGCGCCCGGGTCCGGCCGCTCTCCCCCACCGGTGTCATGCAGCCGGGTTTGTGCGGCATGAGATGTATTGCGGCTTTTGTGCCGGGTCTGCAGGCCCCCGGGCACTCACAGCCAGGTCCCCTCGGTGATGGTGATCTGGCGCGGGAAGACGTAGATGCTCGCGTTTCTTCCCCTCCCTTCCTGTACCTGCTGGATGATCCCGCTCTCCTCCAGGTCCCTGAGGATCTTTGCCCCGCTCGCTTTCGGAATCGCCGACCGGCTGCAAAACCCGGACGTATTGAAGATCGGTGTCCCGAAGATGGCATCGATCGTAGCGGCGGCATACTGCGACCGGGTCACCTCCGGCACCGTCTGCTTCATCTCGGCGTAGAGGTCGAGGATCGCCTTTGCTTTCCGCCCATTCTCCTCCGCCTGCTCCTCGATGGCCCGGAGGAAGAACGCTATCCAGCCGTTCCAGTCCCCCTCCCCCGAGACCGCAAGCAGCCGCTCGTAGTAGGCCGGCCGGTGCCGCTCGAGGTAGGCGCTGATGTAGAACATCGGGCTTGCAGTCAGCCCCTTCTCGTAGAGGATCAGCGGTACGAGCATCCTTCCGATACGCCCGTTGCCGTCGCAGAACGGGTGGATGAGTTCGAACTGCGCTTTTAAGACGGAGAGCTGGACGAGGGCGTCTTTCTCTTCACGGTAGAGGTAGGCCTCCCAGTCCGCGAGCGCCCCGGCGACGTCCTCCGGCGCCGGCGGGACGAATACCGCGTGCTCGATACGGGCGTCCCGGCCGATGAAGTTCTGGACCGTGCGGATGCATCCCGGCTCCCGGTCCATGCCCCGGTTGTCGGAGAGCAGGATGCGGTGCAGGTCGCAGGCGAGGACTGCATCCAGCCGCCGGACCCTGAGGGTCTCTACCGCAGCGTTGAGCGCCTCCCGGTAGTTGATGATCTCCCGGATATCGGCAAGAGCACCATCGCCGATCGGTTCTCGCGGGTTCGCCTCGAACCGCAGGACGTCCTCGAGCGACGCCTGTATCCCCTCGATCCTCGATGACAGCACCGCCTCCTGCGTCAGGAGCGGGGAGAGGAGGAGGCGGGGCTTCGGGATCGCCTGGAGGATGCCGTCGTACCGGGCGAGGGCGCGGTTCGCCGTCGCTATCTGCGGGATATGGGCCTCCCAGTCGATGCCGGCCGGGGGCAGCGGCTCCGGGACGCAGGGCGCAACCGTCATGCCGCCTCCTCACGGACCGCCGTGAACCCCCCGAGAACAGGAGACCTGGCGATCTGCCGGAGATCCTTCATATACCTATCCGGTGGTGCGAAAGAGTATTAACATTGATTGTTTGCGATTGCGGCGGTTACGCTGCTGCGCCGGCGGTCGGGCCGCACGCGGGGCCTCCGCTCCCGGTGAATGCGGTCGGCCCCCTCAAACGTCATCCCCGTGGCCGAAACGTCCGGGACGGGCACCGTCCGGCGTCCCGGTCGGCGGGAACGGGGCCGTTGATGCTGCATTCCCCCTCGGTCCCGGTCTTCTTCGTGTAGAGGGCGCAGTCGCTGCAGGTCGGCATAACGACCCTTTTTCCGCCCGGAGGATATAGGTTTCGCCGGCCGGGCCGTCCTCACCTCCTCGTCATCCGCACCGGCCATCCCCGCGGAGGAGCCGGCCGTCACGCTCCGGGAGGCGCTCGGGACGGCGTGGACGTCCTCAAAAAAGACCCTCACGCGCCTGCTCTCGATCACCGTCCCCACCATCGTCGTCGTCGCGTTCCTCATCAACGCCGGCGTCTTCGACCGGCTTGCCGTGATGATGCAGGGCGCGGGAGCGGCCTTCCCCGTGCCGCCGGAGGGGTTCGCCATCATCACCGCCCAGTTCGGCAGTTTCGTCGCGGGAGCGAGCGTCGCGTCCGCCCTGCTCGCCGCGGGGGATATGACCTGGCAGCAGATCGTCCTCACCCTGCTCGTCGGCAACGTCCTCACCAGCGTGACGCGGAGCATCCGCTGGCTCGGCTCTTCGTACGTCGCGATCTTCGGGATGCGGACGGGAACAGAGATCATGCTCGTCTCGACGGCGCTCCGGAACGGGATCATGGTGTTGCTGGTCGCCGTGCTGGCGTACGGGTTCGGATGGGGGTGGGGGGGGTGGCGCTGCGGGTGGCGTTCTTGGGTCGAGCGTCGGGATGTATCAGCAGGTTGTTTCGCTCTTCTGGTGCTGTCGAAAAAAGGCCTTTGACGGTGCGAGAATGCCTTGAAAACGATATTGGTGGATTAGATCTGCAGGTCTCCTTTCTCCCGCAGGTAATTCCCGGGGCCTGATGTTGCGAAGGTGGCAGTCAGTATGGTTTCGAGAGGTCTGAGGATCGGCGTATCTTCGTCGAAAGCATCGGCAAGCAACCTCATCCCTTCCTGGATCTTTTCAAAATGCCTCATTTCAAGTGTGACTGTGCTATCGCCGGAACGGATGCGTTTGAACCGATCCATCAACCCCGTATAACAGGTATTGAGGACGAAGTCAGCCATAAGGTAGTCGTCAGTGAATGCATAGCGGAGCGTGCGGTTAGTTATGCCATACGCTGCAGAGAAGTAGTAGATTTTCTTCTCAATGTTCTCTTCCTTTCGCATCATCGCTTCTACCCGCCGCAATTCGGTGACGAGTTCCTTTCTGAAGAAATCTTGCCTTGACATAATTTCCCTCACTGGAAATATCTCGGATGCTCATCGCCATAGATGCTATCTGCAGTCGCACACGGTGGAACGAGCGCGGATGTCACTCCAATGATACTGCCCCCCCAGGCCTCACCCTCAAAAGGAGCATACCCGGAAATCCAGCCCTCCTCTGCGGAGATGTCCTGGGGTGCACCGACGCCTCTGTCCCGGATGTGCTCGTGAATTTCTTTAAGCCGTTCCTCACCGAGCATCTTCTCGATGAGGGCATTGTTCAGGTCATCAATGCGCCGTACAATCGAAGAATCCGTATTAATCGAGTAGAGAGGAACCCTTCCTGTACCCACGTTCAGGAGGCCCCATGCAACAAATTTTTTCACGACCCTGCCTGCGGTGACACGCGAAACGCCTGCCTCTTCTGCGAGTTCGGTAACGTTAAATTCCATGTCGGATAGTGGCAGGAGGAACTCGAGAATTCTCAACTCGCAGGTGTTTCCAAGTAATCTTTCAAACGGACGTGCCATAGATCTCACATAATCTCATGCAGTGATCAAGAATGCTATACGCGTACTGATAACTGATATTGCCGCAAGTGATAAAAATATTTTGCATCATATCAGAGTTTACGATATCGCCCGTCAACAACGTTGTATCCATGGCTTTTTAGGGCAAAGATGGCGCCTTTCATGTCGGCTATGTAGTATTTCACTTTCTTCTTCCTGATCTGCGCTACATATCCATCGTTCATCAGGATCTGAAGTGCATCTTCAATGGACAGACAGGATCGTCCCGTGAATTTCTTTATATAAATCTTGTACAGTTTTTCAGAATGGTAGCCTGCATCCGTCCGAAAGTGCCTCCCCTTATATAAAACATTGAGAATAAAGAGCGCTTCATCAGGGAGATCGCATGACATAAGGCACTGATTTACAGTTCTTTTTGTTGTAATATATAATGTGGCGGTTTGGACCTCGTTGCTCTTGAGAGGCCGATATCGGTTTTCCTCATTCATCAGGATCTTAAATACGCTCTGACGACGGCTTTTTTGGGCTGCACGGAACGCCTGTGTTGTCTCACCTTATCTGGCTTCGTTGCACCCAGGAGGCTCTGCAGATTGCACCGCTCACGAACGCGGCTGCTTCTCAATGAATCACCCACCCTGCACCTCCCGCACCGCCCGTATCTCCGGGATCTCCATCCCGCCGAGCAGTTCGACGATCGCCTGCACGTACGGCTCCTGCCGGGTGCAGCTCGGGGATGCACGGGGATCGGTCCGCTGCCCTCGCCGGCCCATCCCGGCGTGACCGGTGGCGATGTAGTGCAGGAAGTCCTCTTTCGGGAGACCCCACCGGCAGTTGACCTGCAGCCGGACGAAATCGGGGTTTTTCGGGTTCGGGAAGAGCACTGCCCGTGTCGGTGGGAGCGGGACCGGGTCTCCGCCGTTTGCCTCTGCAAGATCGAGGACCCGCCGCCAGAGCCGGTCGCAGACTGCCTTCGGGCAGACCCGGCAGTAGCGGTTCGACGGCGGCGTGCCGTCGCCGGTGTAGTGGCGACAGAAGTTCGTGTCCATGGGTAGGAACTATTCGGGCACCTTTACCGGTAGATGCCGCTCCGGTGGCCCGCCTCCAGTACGAGGATCAGGAGGCGCTCGTCCTCGATGGTGAGCACGACGCGGTACTCGCCCACCCGGAGCCGGTAGACCGGCGTTCTGGAGAATCCGGCAAGTTTCCTGACCTGAGAGTATGGGTCCTCCCGGAGGCCGGCGACGGCCCGGATGATCCGGCGGGCCGTTTCAGGGGGGAGCCTTTTAAGGTCACGCCGAGCCCGGTTGGTGTAGGTGACCGTATAGGTCATTCCTTTACACCGAACTCTTTCTTGATCTCGTCTTCGGAGTAGAGCCGGCCGGCCCGGATATCCTCCAGGGCTTCCTCGATGCCCTGGATGGCCTCCTCCGAGAGGGGCTCGTCGTCGACGGCCATGTCGATCAGGCGGGCGATGACGTCGTTGTAAGACTCTTTTGGATGGCGCTTCAGGGCTGCGAGGCGGCTTTTGTTCTCGGGCGTGATCCAGACCGTGGTGGAGGACATGTTAATCCCTATAGGTTATCATATGTCTTGATACCTGTGGTCAGGCGGTCGCGCTCCATGCTCCGCCGCGGGATCGCGTGTACGTGGTAGCTTCATCTCCCCGTACCGCATCAGCCCATCAGCATACCCCTCAATGAGGTCCCGCATCGCGAGGCACTCCAGCCAGGCCTGCGGGATCCCCGCTGCCCCGTAGTACGCCCCGGCGAGTTGCCCGTAGATCGCCGCGGTGGTATCGGCGTCTTCACCGAGGTTCACCGCGAGAAGACAGCCTTCCTCGAAGGTGCTGCTCCGGGAGAACGCCCAGAGCGCCGCCTCAAGCGAGGCCACGACATACCCGCGCCCCCGGATCGCCGGAGGCTCCTTACGGAGGTAGGAACCCGCCGCGACTGCATCGATCTCGCCGGCGAGCGGGTGCTCCTCCCGGTAGCCCGGAACCGGGGAGTACCGCTCCGAAAGCAGCACCTCTTTCGGGGCGCCGGCAAGGGCGCCGACGATCAGCCCCCCGAAGAACCGGCAGGCGTCGACGGCCACCGGCAGCGCGTGGGTGGTCCGCGAACTCTCGCCGGAGAGTTCTATCGCCCGGACGGGGTCGGCGGCGTAGAACATCGGCACCGGGCAGAGCCGCATCAGGGACCCGTTCCCCGCCGACCGCTCGTCCGTCAGCCCGGGAAAGGGCTCCCGGGTGACCATGAACCGCTCGAGCGCCTTCCGGGTCGTCGTCCCGATATCAAAACACGTCCCTGTGCTCGATAGGTGCCCCTCCCGGTACCAGCGCACGTAGCGCTCCAGCTGGTCGACGGGGTCGAACCCCCGCTTCTCGATCAGGCTCTCGGCGAGGCAGAGGGCGAGGGAGGTGTCGTCGGTCCACTCCCCCGGCCTGAGGTTATGGTAGCCGCCGCCGGCCATCCCGGTGACGGGCGCAAACGTCCCCGGCGGCTGGAACTCGGCGGATACCCCGAGGGCGTCGCCGGCGGCGAGGCCGAGCAGGCACCCGCGGTAGCGGTCGATCCTGTCCATGATCTTCCTATGGGCATCGGCGGGAAAGAGTGCTCCGGTTTGTGCCGACCCAAATAACAACACTCATCCCTCCTTCACCCTCTATCTCTCGTAAGGAGAGTTCATCGGATGTCCCCCGCCGTTCTGTACCGCCAATTGCCCGGAGAGGGTCTCGACACGTTTATTGCGGAATTCCGGAAAGCCGCCGCCCGCGACCCGTTCGGCACCATCTTCATCGTCCCGACGTCCTACCTCGCCCGGGAAGTCGCCCGCCGCCTCGGCGATGCGGGGGCTTCGTTCGTCGCCGACACCGTCACCACGCTTCCCGGGCTCGCCCGGAAGGTCTTCTTCGAGCACGCGGCGGCGGAGACGCCGATCTCCGCTGCCGAGTCCCGGCTCATCCTCGCCCGGCTGCTTGCCGCCGGCAGGTACCCGCTCCTCGCAGGGACCGGAGCCGTCGACGAACTCGCGACCCTCTTTGAGGTCCTCATCATGCGGAAGGTCGACTACCCGGCCGCCCTCGGCGACCTTGCAAGCGCCAAAAGCGCCGAGATCGCCGCCCTCTTCGACGCCTACTGCCGGTTCCTCGACGGCCACGGCCTCGTCGACGAGAGCACGCTCTTCGCCCGTGCGGTCCGGCTGCTCGCGGCTGGAGGATTCCACACGGTCTTCGTCTACGGGCTCTTCGAACCGATGCCGCTCGAGCGTGACCTGCTTCTTGCCCTGCGGGAGTCCGCCGGGGAGTTCTTCTACGCGATACCCTATGCCCCGAACCCGGCGGTCTTCTCGGACGACGGCGATTGGCTGCACCCGGATATGGTCGTCTCCGGGGACGGCCACTCCGCGATTTCCGGCCTCTTCTCCCGGCGGGAGCCCGGGGACTGCGGGAAGTTCATCCGTCTTGCAGAACGGCGCGACCGGGCGGACGAGGTCCGCTCGATCGCCCAGGAGGTCCGGGACCTGCTTGCCGCCAATGTCCGGCCGGACGAGATCACCGTCGCGTTCCCCGACCTCGCATCGGCGGTGCCGTATGTGGAAGAGGTCTTCCCCGACTTCGCGCTCCCGTACACCGCGTCCGGCGGCCGGCCGCTCTCCGCATCGCCCCTCGTCCAGGCGCTCCTTTCGGTCCTCGCCGTCCCCGCCCGCGGCTACCGGCGGGAGGACGTCGTCGCCCTCATGACCTCCCCCTACCTGCCGAACGCTGGCGGCTGCGAGCTTGACGTCCTCTCCCGGGAGGCTCGGATCACCGCCGGGAACTGGGACGGGCGGCTCGTCGCACTGGTCTCCGCCCTCGAGGACGAACGGGCGCGGCCGGACTCCGCAAAATCCCGGCTCACGGCAAAGATCGCCGCCGTCGGGGCGGCGCGGGAGGCTGTCAGGGGGCTCTTTGCCGATCTCTCGGTGCTCGAGGGGACGAAGACGGTCCGGGAACACCTCGCCGCCTACCGTTCGCTCCTCAAGCGGTGGCAGGCCCCGGTGATGCCGGCGGAGGGCGAGCCCGATCTCCGTGAGGACGAGGCCCGGGATCTGGAGGGATTTATCGGGACCCTCGCAGCCCTCGACCGCGTCTCCCGGCTGTTCCCGGAGGAGAAGGTGGCGCTTTTAGAGTTCTCCGCCATGCTCACCCTCCTCCTCGCCGGCACCCGGACAGGACGGCGGCGGCACGGCAACGCCGTCCGGGTGGTCGGCGTCCGGGAGGTTGCGCACCTCTCCGTCCCCTACCTTTTTGTCGGCGACCTCGTCGAGGGCACGATGCCGCGGCTCACCACCCGGCTCCCGTTCACCACCGACGCCGAGACCCGGCGCCTTGCGACACGGTCGAAAGAAGACATCCTCCGGGAGGAGCGTTACCACTTCACGGCGGCCCTCCTTGCCGCCCGGACCCGGGTCTCCCTGAGCTACCCCGCTGCCGACGGCACAACGCCGCTGGTCCGTTCCGGGTTCGTGGACGCCGTTCGCGAGGCCTTCTCCCCGGAGACGTGGGGGAACAGCGACTTCCCGGACTCCCGGCTCGCGGCAGCCCGGCGGGCCGGCGCCCTCCTCGCCCGGAGGGAAGTCCCCGCCGTGATGCCCCCGCCCCTCACCCTCCGCGAGGCCGTCCGCCGGCTCAACGTCGAGAACTACCACCGGAAGGGCGGCTACGACTCCCCCTACGACGGCATGCTCGGGGACGACCCGGCGGTCGTCGCGGCACTCGCCGAACGGTTCGGCGACGGGGCCGTCTTCTCGGTGACGGCGCTCGAGACCTACGCGGACTGCCCGTTCCGGTTCTACCTGGAGCGGGTCCTCGGTCTTGCGCCGCTGCCTCCGGCCGACCCCGACCTGACCGCACAGGAGCGGGGGGCCCTCGTCCACCGGATCGCCTACCGGTTCTACTCCGGCTGGAAGTGCGACGGCAACGGACCGGTCACCGACGCGTGCTGCCCGGACGCCCTCCGGCGGATCCTCGACGCCGGCCGGGAGGAGGCGGAGCGGTTCACGTTCGAGACCCCGGCATGGGCCGCGGATAAAGAACTCCTCCTCGGCTCACCCGCGGCGGGGAGGGGCCTCCTCGAACGGTTCCTCCGGCACGAGGCCGAGGTCGCAGCTTCCCGCTTCGTCCCGCACGCGTTCGAGGTCTCGTTCGGCCTCCCGGTGGCGCCGGGGGAGGTCGACGCTGCCTCGGTACCCGATCCGGTCGCGGTCCCGCTCGGCGACGCGACCATCCGCCTGCGGGGCAGGGTCGACCGGGTCGACGTCATGCCCGACGGGCGGTTCATGATCACCGACTACAAGACCGGGTCCTCGCATCACCGGCTCAAGGATATCATGGCCGGAAAAGCGCTCCAGCTCCCCCTCTACCTCCGGGCGGTCGAGACCCTGACCGGGAGGGAGGGGGTCGCGGGCACCTACTACACCCTCCGGCGCGGAGAGGTCCGGAACAAACCCGTCTTCTGGGACGCCGGGCTCAAAGAGTGCTTCTCCTGCTTCCCGGGCTCCGGCCGGAGCAGCGTCGAGGACGTCCGGGAGGTGGTCAAGACCGCTTTAGACTGGACGCAGCGGTACCTCGCCGGGATACGCGGCGGGTGCTTCCCGCCCCGGTCGGATGCCGGCCCCTGCCCGGCCTACTGCGGGTTCAAGACCGTCTGCCGGTTCGACGCCCTGCGGCTGATCACTGCGGAGGTGAACCCCGATGGGACTGACTGAACGCCAGGGGCGGGCCGCGCTCGATCACTCGATGAGCAGGTGCGTCACCGCCGGGGCGGGAACGGGGAAGACGCACGTCCTGGTGCAGAAATACCTCAGCCTGCTCGAATCCGGGATCGGCGTCGGCAACATCCTCGCGCTGACCTTCACCGAGAAGGCGGCCGGCGAGATGAAAGTCCGGGTCCGCCAGGCGATCGCGGAGAAGGAGGGCGAGCGGTGGGACGCGGTCCGCGACGAGTTTTTGTGGGCGACGGTATCGACCTTCCACTCCTTCTGCGCAGGGGTCCTCCGTGAATTCCCCATCGAGGCCGGCGTGGGGCCATCCTTTGCGGTCCTCGACGAGCGGGAGGCGCTCCGGCTCCGTGAGGAGGCGATCGACGCCCTCATCCACGGCGATCCGCCCGCGGAGTGCCGGGACGCGGTGATCGGCGCCCTCCGGGCGGTCGGGGCCTACGAACTGAAGAACTATCTTGAGCGGCTGTACTCGCGCCGGGGGGCTACAGGGGCGTTCTTTGCCGCCCTCGAACAGAGCGAAGAGGAGGTGCTCGACGCCTGGCGGGCGGCCGTGGAACGGCACCGGACAGAAGCCCTCGCGGCCTTCTCTGACCGTGCCGCCTCCTCGCTCGAAACCCTCCGGGACCTTGCCGCCCGCTACCCCGGCGAACGTGACCCGGCCGGGGAGTATCTCCGGGCGGTCGAGCCCTGCCTCGCCGGTGCGGTCGCCGAACTGGCCGAAGTTCACAGCAATTCGCGTTTCCGCAAAAACATGGGGCAGAAGAAGAACTGGGCGGGGGACGACCTCAACAACCTCCGGACGGCCTACGGTGTCCTCGACGGCTGCCTCAAGGACCACGCCGACGCCTGCTCGCTCACCCTCGACCCCTCCGACCCCTTCACCCGGGCGACGCTCGAGTTCCTCCGCGACCTCGGCACGGTCTTTTCGGCCTTCCTGGACCTGGTCGAGGCCGAGAAACGGCGGCACAACGCCCTCGACTTCGACGACCTGGTGAACCGCACCCACCGGCTCTTTCGTGACCGCAAAGATATCGTTGAGGCGCACTTTCAGAGCCGGTTCCGGTTTATCCTGGTCGACGAGTTCCAGGACACCGATCCTGTCCAGATCGCCATCATCCGCGCAATCCTCGGCGATTCTGCGAACCTCTTTGTCGTCGGCGACCCGAAACAGTCCATCTACCTCTTCCGGGAGGCCGACGTGACGCAGTTCTCGCATACCCGCGACCTGATCGAGCACGACCTCGGCGGGGAGACGGTCGCGCTCGACGTCAACTTCCGGAGCACGCCCGAGGTCGTCGGGTTCACGAACGCGGTCTTTTCTGCCCTGATGGCGGAGCCCGAACGCCCCTGGGAGTTTCTCTACGAACCGCTGCGTGCGAACCGGTGCGGGGACACCGGCTCGGTCGAACTCCTCCTCTGCCCGAAGATCAGAGACCGGGCGGCCGGCCGCCGGGCCGAGGCGGAGATGGTGGCCCGCAAGATCCGCTCTCTCGTCGAGCGGGGAGAAAAGCCGGTCTCCCGCGACGGGGAGGTCCGGCCGGCGGGCTACGGCGACGTCGCCGTCCTGCTCGAGCGGCGGACGAACCTCGCCTACTACGAGTGGGCGCTCGCCCGCTACGGCGTCCCCTACCACGTCCACGCGGGCCTCGGGTTCTACGAGCGCCAGGAGGTCTACGACCTCTACAACATCCTCCGGTTCCTGGCGAACCACCTGGACGATGCAGCGCTCTACGGCGTGCTGCGGTCGCCCTGCTTCGGGCTCTCCGACGCCCGGCTCTTCCACATCGCTCGGGCGCCGGGGAATTCTCTCTGGGAGCGGCTGCAGGCCGCGGCGGAGCCTGCGGCGGCGACCCTCCGGGGCTGGCTCTCGCTCTCCCGTCGGCTCCCGCCCGCCCGCCTCCTGCGCCGGATCGTCGACACCTCAGGGATCTTCGCCGTCTTCGGCGGGATGGCCGGGGGCGAGCAGGCCGCGGCGAACGTCGAGAAACTGATCGCCATCGCGAGAGAGGGCGGGTACTCATCGCTTTGGGAGTTTGTCGCGGAACTCGGCCGCTCTATCGACGGAGAACAGCGGGAGGGCGATGCCCCCCTCGACCTTGTCTCGACCGACGCGGTCTCGATCATGACGGTCCACGCCGCAAAAGGGCTCGAGTTCCCGGTCGTCGTCGTCCCCGACCTCGCGGAGACGCCGCCGCCCGGCAGGGGCAGCATCATGGTGGAGGAGGGGCTGCTGCTCGGGGTCTCGATACCGAACCCGGATAACGACCACGAGCGCGAAGAGACGCCCGTCCTCCGGCTCCTCAAGGCCGAGCACCGGCAGAAGGAGGAGGCTGAGCGTAAACGCCTCTTCTACGTCGCGGTCACCCGGGCGAAGGACCACCTCGTCCTCTGCGGGGAGATGCCGGCCGAAGTCCCGGAGAGCCTCGCGGCGGGGAAGACCCGGATGGCCTGGCTCGCGCACTGCCTCGGGCTCTCTGGTGACGCCTGCGCCCGGGGCGAAGCCGTCCTCGGGGCGCTCCGCATCCCGCTCACCCTCGACCCGGCGGCGATCCCGGTCGACGTGGAGGAGGCCGCTCCGATCTACCTCCCGGTGCCCGACGACGTCCCCGCTGCGGTTGTCCCGGCGAACCTTCCCCCGGACGGGAAGGAGGAGCGTGTCTACTCGGCGAGCGAGGTCGAGGCGTACCTCCGCGGTCCGCAGGAGTCCGCTGCCGGAGGGGACCCGGTGACCCGCGGCCTCGTCGTCCACGAGGTCTTCCGGGGCCGGGACCCCGCTGCGGTGCTGCGGGAGTACGGCATGGACCCCGGCAGGGCAGGGGAGTACCGGGAACTCTACGAGCGGTTCCTTGCCTCACCCCTGATGCAGGGGGTCGTCCGGGACCACCGCGAGGTGCCGTTTTTGGCGCGGGTGAACGGGTTCGCGTTCAGAGGGGTCATCGACCGGCTGGTGCAGCGGCCGGACGGCGCCTGGGTGCTCATCGACTACAAGACCGGGACCCCGGGGGACGCCGATTACGCGGTCCAGATGACGATCTACCGCCGTGCGGCCGCCCGGATCCTCAGGAGCCCGGTCACACCCTATCTCTACTTCGTCGACGCCGACCGCTGGGTGGAGATTGAGGTGGACGAAGAGCAGGTCTTTGCCGGGATTGGGCGAGCGGTCAGGGGGATGGAAGAGAGTGGGTTTTGACGGCGGGAGCGGTGTGTCGACCGCGAACGAGTCGCACCACGCCCTCGCCGCTCAGTCGTACAGCCCTATCGCCAGGTAGTCGTCGTCCGAGAGTTCGTCCCGGAGTTCGAGGACGACCGAGCCGTCGTCCAGGACGTCGCCGGGGATGACCCAGTCGTTCTCGATCTCCCTGACCTCTTCAACCCCGTCCGGGGTCCTCACGAGCACGTTCATACTATCCCCTGTTGCGGCCGGCTCCACCCGGACCACGTCCTCCCGCTATCTCTCCCTGCCGGGGGAGTGGTATGTCCCCACGGTGAAGAGAATGGCTATTTATGTGTGCCGATTACCTTCGACAGGCAGCTGAAGGCGATAGCGGGGGCATCTCCTTCGCAGTCAGGGTTTCCACAATTTTATATGAAGACGCACGTATTTCGTATATGGAGTCCTGTCGATGACACCGTCCCCTGGCGCACCTGCCGACCCCGGACCACTCCCGCAGTTCCTTGACCTGCTCGATGAGGGCGTGCTCCTGATCGGTCCGGACAACCGTATCGTCTGGATCAACAGAGCACTGCAGCACTGCCTCGGGGTCGACCGGGACGCTTATGCCGGCAACGGCGCCGGGGAGTTCGTGAACACTTCTCTTCTGCCCCGGATCACCGATGAGAAGTGCAGACAGGCGGTCGCGGCATCCCTCCGCGACCGTGCCGACCTCCCGGACCTTGCCTGCACCCTCCGGGCCGCCGACGGCAAAGAACGCCGGATCTGCTGCTCCGGCAGGGTCGGAGAGGACGGCACGCACCTCATCCGCCTGCGGGACCGCCGGCCGTACGGCGAGCAGGAGGTGCTGGCAACCATCCTTTCGCACCTGCCGGAGACGGTGAACATCCTGGACCGGGACCTCCGGTACGTCTACGTGGACAGGGAGTTCGCCCGCCAGCTCGGCCGGGAGCCGCACGAGATGGTGGGGAAGACCTGGGAGGAACTCGGGTTTACGCTGGAGGGGGCCGGCCCCTACTTCGAGAAGGTCAGGGAGGTCTTTGCCACCGGAAAGCAGGTCCGGGGAGAGGTCCGCCACGCCGTGATCAGGGATATCGCGTACAGCGAGTACATCTCGGTCCCGATCCCCGGCCCCTCGGGCAGGGTCGAGCGGGTCCTGACGGTCTCCCGCGACATCACCGACCGGAAACGGGCGGAGCGGAAGACGGCGCACGAGCGCGAACTGCTGCAGGCGATCATCGATGCGATCCCGGTGATGATCACGGTCTACGATCCGAACCTGAAGACGTTCCGGTTTAACCGTGCGCTGCGCGAGACGCTGGGCTGGACGGAGGAAGACGCACGCGGCGGCGATCTCATGGCGTTATGCTATCCCGACCCCGGGTACCGGGAGATGGTCGGCCGGTTCATGCAGTCGCTTGCGCCCGGGTGGCGGGACTTTGTGCTGAGGGCAAAGGACGGCTCCGGGGTCGAGAGTTCCTGGGCAAACATCCGCCTCTCTGACGATACCCGGGTAGGGATCGGGATCGATATCCGCGAGCGAAAGACAACGGAGAGGGCGCTTCGCGAGAGCGAAGAATGGTTCCGCGGCATCTACGAGCGGGCCGGGATCGGGATCGTTCTCGAGGGGCTGGACGGATGCTTCATCGACAGCAACCCGGCGTTCCAGGAGATGCTCGGCTATGAGCGCGACGAGATCGCGGGCATGCATTTTGCCGATATCACCTACCCCGACGACCTATCGGAAGACCTGGTGCTCGCGGCGTCGCTCGTCGCCGGGGAGGTCGAGAGGTACCGGCTGGAGAAACGCTACGTGAGAAAAGACGGCCGGATCCTCTGGGGGACGCTGACAGGGTCCCTCGTCCGGAACGCGGAGGGCGCCCCGCAGTTCCTCATCGGCATGATCGAGAACATCACCGAGCGCAAGCAGGCGGAGGAAGCCCTCCGGGAGCAGACAGAGGAGCTCACCCGGGTTAACCGGGAACTGGACGGGGCGCACCGGGAGGCAAACCTCTACCTGGATATCCTGACGCACGACGTCCGGAACGCAAACAACGTCTCCACGATGTATGCCGACCTCCTGCTCGGCCTGCTCGAGGGCGAGCAGAAGACGTATGCGCAGAACCTCTACGACAGCATCTGGCGGAGCACCGAGATCCTCAAGAACGTCTCAGCCATCCGCCGGATCCACCAGGAGTCGGCAGATCTCTCGCCGGTGGACCTCGACGCCGTCCTACGGGAAGAGATCGGGAGGTTTCCGGCGGCCTCGATCCGCTATGCCGGCCGGCCGGTCGAGGTCTGCGCGGACGGCCTCCTCTCGATGGTCGTGACGAACCTGATCGGCAACGCCGTCAAGTTCGGGGGACCGGATGCCGAGATCACCGTCACGGTCGAGGAAGAGGACGGCGAGGTGCTGGTCTCGGTCGAAGATACCGGCCCGGGGATCCCGGACGGGGTGAAGAGGCTGCTCTTCCAGCGGTTCGAGCGGGGGCTCGGGCACGGCAGGGGCGAAGGCCTCGGGCTCTACATCGTCCGGACGCTGGTGGAGCGCTACGGCGGCAGTGTCCGGGTCGAGGACCGGGTGCCCGGCCGTCCCGATCTGGGGGCGGCGTTCCGGTTCACGCTTCTTTGCGCCTCGCACGGCAGGGTGCCTGCATGTGGCCGGGCCCACGTGTGCCCGCCGGATGACCCGGCAGGATGCCGCGATACGGAATGCGGCTACCTCCGTTCGGTCGTCAACCTCGTGAAGGATGCCGTTCTCGTCGCGGACGATGCCGGGAGGATCCGGGAGGCCAATCCCGCGGCCTGCACCCTGCTCGGGTATACCCGGGAAGAGTTGCTGGAGCGGTCGGTCTTTGAGTTATACGCAGGCGGGGAGAGCGGGTTCTGGCGGGAGTTCCTGGAAGACGGTACACTGGAGGGTGAATGCGAACTTGTGCGGAACGACGGCGCCATGGTCCGGGTGGAGTGCAGCGCCGTGGCACGGACGGCGCCCGGCACCCACGTGGCCACCATCCGCCCGGTCCCCGAAGAGGCGCAGATGGAGGAGATGCTGCAGTTCGAGCGCGACCAGCTCCTCTCCATCTTCGACGGTCTCGAGCAGATCGTCTACGTATCGGACCCCGCGACGAACGAGATCCTGTATGCAAACCCCTACTTTACGAGAGCGCTCGGGAGGGACGTTATCGGCGGGGTATGCTACCGCGAGTTCCAGGGCCGCGAGGAGCCGTGCCCGTTCTGCACCAACGAAGTAATTCTTCGCCGGAAGCCGGAGCCCTACCGGTGGGAGTACTATAATCCGGTCCTCGATATCCACCTGGATATCGTCGACCGGATCATCCGGTGGCCCGACGGGCGGGATGTGCGGCTCGAGGTCGCGATCGATATCTCCGAGCGGAAACGGGCCGAGATGGCCCTGCAGGAGAGCGAGGAGCAGTTCCGGGCGCTCCTGGACGCGACGCCCGATGCCACGGTGCTCATCGACCGGGAGGGCACGATCCTTGCCTTGAACGAGGCGATGGCCGTACGGTCCAGCGATATAGAGGACCCGCGCGGGACGTGCGTGTATGACCTCTTCCCGCCCGATCTGGCCGTGACCCGGAAGAGGTGGGTCGATGAGGCCTTCTCGTCGGGGAAGCCCATCCGGATGACCGACGAGCACGAGGGGAGGGTCTTTGAGAATATCCTCTTCCCGGTCCGGGGTGTAAACGGGCAGATCCGGCGGCTCGCGGTCATCTCCGCCGACGTCACCGAACGAAAACAGGTCGAGAGGATCCGGCAGGAGGCATACGACCGGATCGAGCAGAACATCGAGCAGTTCGCGATCCTGGCGGATCACGTCCGCCAGCCGTTGCAGGTCCTGTTTGCCCGGGCCGATCTGATGGACGACGAGGGGACCGCAGAGAGGATCCGCGAGCAGGTCCGGCGGATCGACGATATCGTCGGTCAGCTCGACCGGGGCTGGATTGAGTTGCGGAAGATCCGGGAGTTTCTGCGCCGGCACGAGGCGGCGTAGGGGGCGCGTTCCTATCCCCCGGCGGGGCAGGTGAGTTCGCAGGCCCGGCAATGGTCGATCCGTTCCCTCCCGGAGTTCTTGTCGGCGTCCATCCGCGCCAGGCACCGCGCCCGGCTGAACCTCCCGGTGGAGAAGGCGTCCATCGGGCAGGCGCGGGTGCAGTACTGTTCGCAGCCGGCGCAGGGGGCTTCTCCCGCCGGTGCCGGTTCTTCGGGGCAGTCCAGGTCCGCCCAGACCGCCCGGAACCGGACCCGCGGCCCGTAACCCGGGACGAGGACGAGGTTGTTCCTCCCCATCCTCCCGATCCCCGCCATGCATGCCGCATCCTTGAGGTAGATCCCGCCGTCCTCGAGCCGGTAGGGGATGAGCCGGGCCCGGACTCCGTACGTCTCCTGCAGCCAGCGGACGAGATCTTTGCCGATTCTCGCGAGGATCCGGTCGCCGGGCGTCCCCCGGTCCGGCTCCCAGAGGTCGAGTTCGGGGTGCTCCGGGTCGTGGGAGAGGCCGAGGACGATGTAGGCCCCCCGGTCGGTCTGCGAGCCCCTCTGGCCGTCCGCGACCGCCGAGGGGCAGTCGATGAGCCTCTTTGCCGCCACGGCGCCCGCCACGTCCGCCCCGCGTTCGCGTGCCTTTTGGACGGTCTTCCTGATGATCTTCCGGTCGTCGGGCATGATCAGGGTATGGGCCGGGAGGGTAAAGAGCGATTCGGTGGGGTGTCCGGCAGGAAGGGCTGCACCGGACAGGCCGGTTCGCCGTACTCTATGGAGAACCGGCGCATGCACCCCGCCGCCGGTCTCGCGGAGAACTACGATCCCGCCCGTGGAGATGCCGTTACGCTCCCTCGTATCAGAGCGAGAGTGAATATTCCAGCAGGCAATCGTAGCAGAACTGGGTTGCATTCAGGATTGCCTCACCATGGCTCTCGAAATCGTGCCATCGCCACTCTTTTTCGGTGGAGGGCCGTATTCCGCGTCGCATGCCGCCGATGTTCCTCGCATCGTAGCCTTCTTCGCAGAGGATGAGGGTGTACCGGCTCGTTTGCGGGGAGGAGACGCCCAGGCCGTAGAGAATCCCGATCTCCAGGGTGGCCGAATCGTTGATGCCGTATTTTCCCTCCTCTTCCCGAAAGAAGTGGACGATATATACCCGGCTCTCCTCGATCAGGGCTCCGGCCAGCCGGAAGTCATAGGCGCGATCGTTCTCTCCGCATCTCCTCGGGTGCGACTCCGCAAGATCATAGGATATCCGGCGTTGAATCCCTCATGATCACTCCAGGTACCGCAGGACCGGCTCCAGGTCCCGGTACCCGACCAGTTGCCCCGCTGCCCGGCGCTGCGATTGGTCGCCGCCGTAGACCACGAACGACCGGTCCGGGGTGTTGCCGGAGAGGCTGTTCCAGTAGGTTATCTCCTTGAAGAAGTCGGAACTTGCCGTTCTGCCCGACTTGATCTCGACCGGGACAGGGTCCCACCCTGCGTACTCGATGATGCAGTCGATCTCGTGCCCGAGCTTATCCCGCCAGAAGTAGAGGCTGGCCTCTTTGCCCCGGTTGAGCCGGAACTTCAGGAACTCCGTTATGATGAGCGATTCAAAGAGCCCTCCTTTCAGGGGATGGTAAACGAGGTCGTCGGCACTCTGGACCCCGGCCAGGTGCGCGGCAAGGCCGGGGTCCGTGAAGTAGAGTTTGGGCATCTTCACGAGCCGCTTGTTGAAGTTCTTGTGGTGAGGCCGGATCAGCACGACCAGCAGCGATGTCTCAAGGAGGGATAACCACTCTTTCGCCGTGTTATGGGTGATGCCGCAGTCGTTTGCGAGGGACGAGTAGTTCACCACCTGGCCGGACCGGTAGGCGCACATCTTCATGAACGTCTGGAATGCCGAGAGGTTCTGCACCTGTTTGAGGAGGCGGAGATCGCGCTCGAGGTAGGTCTGGATATACGACGCATAGAAGTCCGCCGGGGGAATGCTGCTGCTGTAGGGGCGGGGGAAGAGGCCGGCGAAGAGGAGGTCCTCGTAGCGTTCGGCCTCGATCCCGGCACCGGCAAGTTCCCCCATCGAGAGGGGGAGGAGTTTGACGATCCCGACCCGGCCGGCGAGCGATTGGGATATCCGTTCCATCATCAGGAAGTTCTGGGACCCGGTGAGGATGAACCGTCCCGGCCTCTGGTTCGCGTCGAGGACTCCCTGGAGGTACGAGAAGAGTTCGGGGACTCTCTGCACTTCGTCGAGGACCGCCCCGGTCTTTTCGTACTGCGCAAAAAAACTGCGCGGGTCTTCCTCCGCAAAGGCGCGGGTGTCGGGATCTTCCAGCAGCACGTAGGGCAACTGCGGGAATACCGACCGGACGAGCGTCGTCTTCCCCGACTGGCGGGGGCCGATGACGGCCACTGCCGGAAATCCCCGGGCGAGCGAGCGGACTTTCTCCTCCGCATCACGCCGGATCATTCCCTGGACCTGGTTGGACATATTGTCAATTGTATTTACAATTTGTCCACTTAAATATACCTGCGGGCCGGCGGGGGCCGCTGCCCGGGCGAGTTGGCCGGCATCCGGCGGGATGGCAATGATGTAAGCCCGGCCGTTCTCGTTGGTCGTAGCCATCTCACTATCCACTAAACCAGAGGCCTTATCTATCCTGCCCCGGAAAGGTCTCATACAGGTAAACGGACTTCTGAGGGACACCATAATGCAACAAAACGGATGCCCATGGCTCGGATCGTATTCGGTAGCGGCATACATGGCCGATGGCGTTGCCCGGCTGCTCGCTGAGCCCCCGGCATCGAAGCCCTTAATACTAATCCAGATTAGTACTAATCATGATTAGGGAGTTCATCGACCGCGAGACCGAGCGTGCCCTCCTCGAGGAGGAGTGGCGAAAGGACGGCGGCCGGCTGATCATCCTCTATGGGCGGCGCCGAATCGGCAAGACGCGGCTGGTCACCGAGTTCATCCGCGGGAAAGAGGGCATCCTCCACTTCGCTGAGGACACCGCGCCGCAGATCCAGATCCGGCGGCTGCAGGAGGCGGTAGCCCGGTTCTTCGCCGACCCGCTCCTTGCAACGCTGGAGATCACATCCTGGGACCAGCTCTTCACCTACCTGGCCCGGATACCGCTCTCTGAGCGCCGCTACCTCGTCATCGACGAGTTCACCTACCTGATCAAGAACGACCCGGCCATCCTCTCCGCGCTCCAGAAAGCCTGGGACACCGCTCTTGCCGGATCAAACTGGTGTATCCTCCTCTCCGGGTCGATGCTCGGCCTGATGACCGACAGCGCGCTCTCCTACACCTCGCCTCTCTACGGGCGGCGGACCCGGGACATGCTTCTTGGCCCGCTCCGGTTCTGCGACGCACGAACGTTCCTCCCCTCGTTCTCCTTTCGGGATGCTCTCAAGGCGCACCTGACCATCGGGGGCATCCCCGAATACCTCCTCAAGGCCGGGGACCACTCCGACTATGCCACGTTCGTCGAGCGGGAGTTCTTCAACAAGTACGGCTACTTCTACCGGGAGCCCTACTTCCTCCTCTCGCAGGAGTTTCGGGAACTCAAAACCTATCAGGCGATCCTCAACGCTATCGCCGTCGGCAACACGGCCCCTGCCACCATCGCTCAGTTCTGCGGTATGGACGCCCGCCACCTCTACCCCTACCTCGAGGCGATGACGCGGCTCGGGATCATCGAGAAGGAACTGCCCCTCTTTGGCAACCGGCGGCGGGGGCTGTACCGGATCAAGGACTGCATCTTCGATTTCTGGTACAACTTCGTCTTTTCGCAGCGCCAGGCGATCGAGACGGAGAACCATTCGGTGGACGGCGTCGATTTGAACCCCTACTTCGGCAAGCAGTTCGAGGTCTTCGTGCGAAACGAGTTCGCCCGGAAGGTCTTTTTGGGGTATACCACCGGTCGATGGTGGTACCGCGGCGAGGAGATCGATCTCGTCGCTGTCCGGGAGAGCGACGCGAGCATCGTCTTTGGAGAGTGCAAGTGGGGGAGCCTTACGGAGAGGGAGGCCCGCGGCGTGCTCACGCGCCTTTCTCAGAAAGCGGAGCATGTCCGGCACGATAACTACACCCGCGAGCGCTTCTGCCTTGTCGCCGGCGGCGTCAAGGGGAAAGACCGGCTCCGCGAGGAGGGGTTCCTGGTCTACGACCTCGCGGATATTGAGGCGGCGTGCACCGCCGGGTAGTTCCATCCGGGACCGGGCGCTCATTCCCTTCCCTCCTCCGCCTCTCGCCGGATTGTTCCCTGTGCTGGGCAGATTGTAAATACGATCCGCAATTTGTCCATATATCTGCGGGACCGATGTGAACTACCGGCGTGAACATGCCGGACCTAATATTAATACCGGTGGAACGCCAAATTCACAACGCTGGAAAGCGATGCAGGAGGAGAGATGAACCCAGGAGATCGGAGAAGAACCGGGAGGAAGGAGAACGTTGCGGAACCCGGGTCTTCGTACAGCCTCTCGCGGGATTCGACCGCCCCGTGTTCCGCCGGCCCGTCCGATATACCGCACCCCGAAGAGTCGCCCCGCCCCTCAAAGCAGGAAGACTTCAGGATGCTCATCGAGCGGCATAAAAAGACTCTCGACCTTCTTGCGGAATAATTCATCGACCTTCTTTTGCGACCGCGTGCAGCCAGTCGAGAACGTCTTTTCTGGTCTTTTTGCCCCCGGCAACGTCCCGTACAACGGCATTGTTCTCTGCATCGGAGCTTGCGATGACATACCGTTCCGGGGTTCTCTTCAGGATGAGACCTGCGAGCAGAAACGCGATCCGCTTATTTCCTTGAACGAACGGATGCCCTGTTGCAATACCGTGGAGCACGAACGCGGCCCTCTCGAACGGATCGGGAATATGGTTGCTCGTGGCGATGACGAAGTCGAGGTTCCCGGGGTTGAGCAGCCGCCCCTCAAGACCCCGGTCTTCCTCGACCACGCTTGCCCGGATGATCTCGATCTGGTAGCCGATGACTTCCTCGGCGGTGTACTCCTCCATGCGCTCTCGCAGCTCCTCGCTCTCCGGACAGAATGGTGAACTGTTGGGGGTGATTGGGAAAAAAGTTGTTCATGCGGCGCTCGTGAATACGTGCTGGCGGATCTGGTGATAATGGCCTTCCCGCCGGCTGTCTGCAGGAATCCGGGCCCGGATGCACTCACTCCGGCCCTTCGATGCCCGGCGGGAGATCGTAAAAGCGCCTCCGCTCGCCACGTTTTGGCTTGAGACCCGTTTCAACGGTCTCCCGGTCTGGTATTGCTGAGGGTTCGGGGCCGTGAAGAATGAAACCGTTGTCCGGCGCTCTCATGGGGACTTTCGGGAACAACTTATATGTGCGGGAGCATGTAGGCTGCATGGCAGCTGGAGGAGATGAAAGCATGGAAGAGAGAGGATCAGCGTGCCCGTTTCAGCGGGCATTCGGCCCGGGGATGTGCGAGATGCACCGGCGGCTCCACGAGATGATCGCGGCGCCCGGGCAGCGGGTGTTCACCGTGATCCGCGGTGCCGGGATTCCGGTCGATCTCCGGGACCTCGAGGATGAGGTCGCGGTCGTCGCCGACCTCCCGGGGGTGGAGAGCGGCGATGTTACGCTGCGGCTCACCGGGCCGCGGATGCTGCGGATCACCGTCCGAAAGAGGGAGGAAGAACGGGAAGGCTACGCCGTCAGGGAGAGGCCCTCCGGCGAGATGACGCGGGTTGTGAATCTTCCCGCGGAGGTCATGGACGAGGGTGCGGCGGCCACCCTCCGAAACGGCGTGCTGGCGGTGCGGCTGAGGAAGGCTCCCGAGCAGGGGGTCGAGATCCCGGTTCGTGAAGAGGGTTAACCGTTCGGACTTCCGCCGGCGAGGCAGCAGAACAGAGGAGCGGTAGCGGGAGGCTAACGAGAGGGTGGAGCCGTCCGGCCGTATGCACGGGGGGAAGATCGAAGAGAAGTTTGAGATGGCAGCCGAATACCGCGGGGAACGAAGAAGTGCGGCGATACCTGTGCGTATGGTCGCCGGATCTCCGGGAGTATCTTTTGATTGGATTGCCGACCGGTCTCAGTCGAGATTCCCGTTCTCGTCCCGCTCCCACCCCTCATGCTCAAGGGTGCGCGTCACGATACCGACGGCGTTTCCGCTGGCATCCATCTCCGGCAGGGCCTCGTAGCCCGATACCCGGCTGACACCGCCGGCCTGCACCGGTATCTTGAGTACGACGAACTCTCCCGGCCTCGTCGCCGCAAACCCGACGACCAGGACGACAATCCCCTGCTCGCTCTCGGCCGGGGTCGTGGTCTCCCGGTCGCACTTCACGAAGAAGGCATCTTCTGGCAGGCTGCCCGGAAAAGCCCCCCGCCGCCAGAGACCGTCCATGAACGCACCGGCGGCGGCACGTACCTCTGCCCGGAGCGCGTCGCAGTCCGGTTCAAAGACAGCCCATCGCAGCCCGTGTATGAGGCTCTCCTCGATGAAGAGCGCCAGCCGGCGGATCGGGATGTACATGAACTCGTCGACCGGACGGCGGAGCGTCCGGGCACCCCAGACAACCGGCCCGATTCCCGTGAGGAAACGGAGACCGTTGATCCCGGCCGGACTGAGCATCCCGATATCGGCGTCAGAGAGGTCGGTCTGCAGGCCTGCGGTGCCGAGCAGCATCGCCGCGGTCCCTGCCGGCGCCTTCCAGACTCCCCACCGGGCATCGGTCCGCGCAATGACGCCGGCGACGGCCCCGCACGGCGCGAACGTTCCCTGCCGTTCCGGATCGGGCTGACAGATACGGGGGAAGAACAGGGCCGCGTTCCGGGCCTCAACGCCGGTCAGCCCGAGGACCTGCACCCCGTCCCGGGCCCTCCGGGCGGCACCGTCGCCTCCCTCGCCCCACTCCCTGTCGGGGTCGATCAGTAGCATGGCACGCCGGCGGTAGCAGTAGCTCGCCGCTCTCCGGTATACGGCCGCCGGGACGTTCCCGGCCGGGGTATCGGGGGGGATGCAGAGGAGGTTGAAGAGATCGACCTTATCGAGGGCGTAGAGTCCCCGCTTCCCGGCCTCGTCCCCGATATAATCGTCGACGGTCAGGGGGCCGCCGCCCTTCGCGCAGACCCGCATCGGTCTCCGGCCCGTCCTCGCGACCACCCGGACGACAACAGCCTGGCGGCCCCCGTTTGCGAAGAAGTCACGGATTGCATACGTCAGCGGATAGTCTCGTATAAGCCCGCCGAACCGGTTCTCGAACTCAGTCCAGGAGGCGACGGCAGTCGGTTCATCGACGGGACCCTGGAGGGCCCGCCCGACGAACGCCGTAACGGACGTCGGGACTTCCCGGATCGGCCGGGCGGATCCCGGGACTTCTTCGATGAAGACGCCGGGGCGGATGGTGGGGGTCTTGGGCATCAGAATGGCTCCTGCTCGTCGCTCAGCGCGGCGGTGGGTACTGCAGAGGAGTTTGACCCCGGAAGATGAAAGTCTTCTTGAACAAGTTTTCCACCACGCCGGGAGGCAACCTGACCGTGTTACCGGCCGATCTCATCCCGGGCAGGCAAGTTCACAGGCACGTCAATGGTCGATCCGTCCCCGGCCGGAGGGCGTCCACGACCGGCAGGATGCGGGATAACGTGGACGTGGAGGTGCATCACCGTCCGGCCGGCGGCGGTGCCCACATTCACGCCGACATTGCAGCCATCGGGGTGGCACCGGCCGTCGAGGAGGGTTTTCGCCTCCCGGAGGAGGGCGAGGAGGGCGGTGAGTTCCGCGTCGAAGAAGTCGGGGATATGGCGGTAGGGGATGATGAGGAGGTGGCCGGGGCTGACTGGATACCGATTATAGCGGGCGTAGCAGAGGCTGTTTGCGAGGACGATCTCTTCTTTTGGGGGTTGCAGAATGGGCAGGTCAGGGGTAGAACGAGTACGAGGCTTTGGGGAGTGAAAGGGGTGTTTTGAATGAACACCCCTCACAATGAGCTGCCCTTTACATACGAGTTCATCCAGGAGATCTCCCGGAGCCAGAGATCCTGCCACTGCTTAGGTTCGTCGGGAAAATGGCCGGCCCGGGGATAGACGACGAGTTGCGACGGAACACCCCGCTTCCAGAGCGCCCTGTAAAATTCCTGCGCCTGCCCGAGCGGGACCCTGATATCCTCCTGCCCGCTCACAACCAGTGTCGGGGTCGTGATGCCTGCTACATGACGGATCGGTGACCGGTTCGAATACAGGTCCCATTTTTCCCATAACTCCCCGCCAAAATAATTCGATTCATCGAACGGCATATCGTTCGTGCCGACATTGCTCACGAGATCGGTGATGCCGTCGATGACAACGGCCCCCTTGAACCGGTCGGTCTGGGTGACGGTCCATGCGGCCATGTATCCCCCGTAACTCTGCCCGATAATCCCCATGCGCTCCGGATCCGCGATTCCCAGGGCTATGAGGTGATCCGCGCCGGCCATGAGATCGCGATAATCTCCGCCACCCCAGTCAGCATAGTTTGCCCTGGCAAAATCGATCCCGTACCCGGTAGATCCCCGGACATTAGGTCGGAGGATCGCATACCCAAGCGACGAGAAGGTTCCTGCTGGTATTATAGGCCAGCTTCCCCCGCTGCCGGTGAAGTATCGGACAGAGTTGAGTCCTGGACCTCCGTGGGGCTCGATTATCAGGGGACATTTCGTACCGGGTGTATAATTTGCCGGGTACGTGAGCAGTCCCTCGATCACCTTTCCGTCCGTGGAGTTCCAGCGGATGACTTCCGTCTTCCCGATCTTTTTGGTCGGGAGGCCGGCATTGAGCTGGGTGACCTGAGACGGCTTGAACGTATCCACCGGCGTTGTATAGATCTCCATGGGGAGCGCGGCATCCTCTGCGGCATAGGCAAAGATCGTCCGCCCGCGGTTCTCCCGGATCTTCGCAATATTCCCGTACCGGAAGAGTTCTGTCGCGGCCGAACCATCGATCGGGAACGCGTCCATCGTGATCGATGTTCCTTTCGTCAGGGGAACGTACAGGGTCTTCCCATCCGCTGACCAGCCGATCAGGCCCATGATGTTTGCGGGGTATTGATTAAGATCAGAGGCTATGGTTCGTGATGTGCCGCCGTTCGCCGGTACAACAGAGATATCCATGAAGTTGAATGATTTCCACGTCGTGTAGGCAACCGACTGCCCGTCCGGGGAGACAAGGACGCAGTTGTAGAAGGTGAACTTCGTTGCATCGGGGACCAGGAGGGTGAGAGTGCCGTTCCTGATATCAAAGCGGGAGATGGTTGAGTTGAACCCGTATTCTGCCTCAATCGCGGGCATATGCACAAACACTATCCCCGAACTGTCCGGGAGCCAGTCCCAGCTGCCGATGGTCATCTCCGGGGATGTTACGAGTCGGGCCGCGGGAAAATCCTGGCCGGCCGGGACCACCGCTGCAAGGTAGAGCCCTGAGACCGGGATGTTCTCCCCTGAAACGATAGGGTCTTCTTTTGCGACCGCTGCCTGTCTCTGTTCAGCGGTCGGGGGAAGTAGTGCGGTATAGCCGATCTGCTTTCCGTCCGGCGACCAGCTGAACGACAGGACGCCCGTCTCCTGGTCGGTGAGGCGGTACGCCTCGCTTCCGTCGGCATTCATGATCCACACCTGTGGACTCCCGCTCTCAAAGGAGAGGTATGCAATTCTGTTCCCGTCGGGTGACCATGCCGGGTTCGTGCATGATTGCGTGTCACTGGTTAATTGCCGGGTAGAGGATCCGTCAGCCCGGACGGCATAGATCACATTACGGAACTCACTCGTGTTTGCATCTATAACGGGACACATAACAGCATACGCGATATCCCGGCCCGATGGCGAGAGATCAAGGGAGGTTATCGTCGCAACCCGAAGTGTGTCCGAGAGTGACCAGATTCCCGGATCGTTAACCGGATCGACTGTAGCAGTTCCGGCATGAGCGGCCGGGGCACATGTGAGGAATAGTCCGCAGAGGAGGACACAAAAGAGCCATTTACGGTTATGGCTGAAACGGGAGAAACCATGCATGACAAGTATTTTAAGTTGCTTGGCAATAATTTTGTTGCATTTGCCGTGTTGAAATGGTCGAACAACGACGGAGCAGGTCGATGCGGCCAACAGGCGCGAGGTGAATGAGCGCTCTCCTCGTCGATCGGTCAGGTTGTCCGGCGCATCTGTTCCGGACCTGGTGCGGGCATCCTTCAATACACCCTCTTCTCCAGGATCGCCCACCTCCCCGGGGGTCTTCGACGTCCCCGGCGCAGCGCGGGATGAGGTGCATCACCGTCCGGCCGGCGGCTTTGCCGTGTTGCAGCCGTCGGGGTGGAGCCGGCCGTCGAGGAGGCCTTTCGCCTCCCGGACGAGGGCGATTCCGGAGAAGAGGCCGGGGGTGTGGCGGAAGGGGGAGTTCCGGTCCGGGCCTCGTCCACGCCGATGCGGCATCCGGTCCTCCGGTTACATGCAGGTGAACTCTCAAATCACGAATGCGGGACCTCTCGTCCAGGATGCCGGCAAACGCCCTCGCTGCGATTCACACCGCGGGAACGGCAATTTCCCGGGCGATGTCGGCCGCCCATGCCTCGATATCGTCCCAGTTCCGAAAGTCCCCCTCGGGAAGGAGATCGCGCCCGGCCGGCAGCCTGCGGATGAGCCGGTGCGGGAACCCGAGTTTCGCCGGGTCGAGCGTGCCGGAGAAGACCCGGGTATTCCGGGGATGGACGAGCCGGCGGAGTTCGGCGATCTCGTCGGGCTCGATCCCCGGGGCGTCCGGCGGGAGAGCCTCATGCCCGGGTTTTAACGGCCCGCTTGAGAAGAGCCAGACCGGCCGGCCGGCGAGAACGCCGCTATTCTTCCGCACGAACTCCGTCGCCTCCCGCATCCAGTGCCCTATGTAGACGGCGCTCCCGATCACGACAGCGTCGTAGTCTCTTATGTCCGGTGCCGCATCGACGCTTCGTGCCTCCGCCTCCAGGCCATGCTGCCTGAGTTTTTCGGCAATGAACTACGCAATGCCCTTCGTCGATCCGTACATGCTCGCATAGAGAACGATCACGTTCATAGTCTGCCGGTCTCGTAAGGGGTAATCCCGCCCGGTTCATAAGAGTAGCGGATCCATACGGCAGATGCCGCACACGCCCGTGACCGGAAAAAGAGGAGGGATCTGCTCACTGCAGATACCGTTCGCACCAGGCGATCTCGCGACCATACAGGTCAAGGATCTGCTTTGGTTCGCCCGGGAAATGGCCGGCCCGCGGGTAGACGACCATCTCGGCGGGCACGCCCCTCTTCCAGAGCGCATCGTAGAACTCCTGTGCCTGCCCGACCGGTACGCGGATGTCATGCTCGCCATGCACGATGAGGGTCGGGGTGGTGACGTTCCCGACATGGTAGATGGGCGAGCGGCTGAGATACAGGGAGTAGTCCTCCCAGTAGTAGACGCCGAAGCTGTCCTGGAGGTCGTAGACGATATCGTGCGTTCCGTCGACGCTGACGAGGTCGCTGATGCCGGCGATCACGATCGCCGCGTCGAACCGGTCCGTCTGCGTCACGGTCCAGGCGGTCATGTAGCCACCGTAGCTCTGCCCGATGATGGCCAGGCGATCGGGATCCACGACTCCTTCCGCGATGAGGTGGTCGACGCCTGCAATGACGTCGCGGTAATCCCCGCCGCCCCAGTCACGGTAGTTTGCCCGGGCAAACTCCGCTCCGTAGCCGGTCGAGCCCCTGATGTTCGGCTGGAGAATAGCATAGCCGAGCGACGAGAAGGTCCCGGCCGGACAGATCGGCCAGGACGTGCCGCCGATGAAGTGGCGGCAGAACTCAGCGGACGGGCCCCCGTGGGTCTCGACGAGCAGCGGGTATCGCTCCCCCGGCGTGTAGTTTGCAGGAAGCGTCAGGATACCCTCGATCGTGAGGCCGCCGGTAGAGTTCCACCGGATCACCTCTGTGGTGCCGAGCCGCTCAAGGGGCAGATCGGCGTTGTGGTGCGTCACCTGCACGGGCGAATATCCATCGGCCGGCGTGACGTAGACTTCCTGCGGCACAAGGCTGTCTTCTGCGGTATAGAAGATCTGCGAACAATCCCTGTTCATCCCGAACGACCCGATCGTCCCGCAGGCGAAGAGGTCGCGGGGTGCGGAGCCGTTTACGGGGAAGGCGGTGACGGCGATGGCGGTTCCCCGTGCGGTCGGGAGGAGGAGGCTCTTTGCATCGGCGGACCACCAGAGGCCGCCGGCCGTGAGGGCAAGCCCTTCGTCGAGCGAGGAGGCGACGGTCGCCGGCTCTCCGCCGTAGGCCGGGATTTTTATGATGTCGACGATGTTGAACGGGTGCATGACCATGCAGGCGATCCACTTCCCGTCGGGTGAGTAGCGCGGCTGGTCGTACGTCGTGCGGTTGCCCGGCGGCAGGAGCAGCGCTACGTCGCCCGTCGTGGTGTCGACTCGCGAGAGGCTGATGTCGTAGACGTAGCGTTCGTCGGGAGCGGGCGCGTGGGTGAAGGTGATGCTCTTCCCGTCCGGCGACCAGCCCCATGCGCCGACCGAACGGTCATCGGGCGTGAGGGGACGGGCGTCGAGGTTGCCCGCAACATCCGCGACCCAGAGGCGGACCATCCGGTAGGTGCGGCCGATCACGATCGGGTCCTCGCCTCCCTCAATCGCCTGCTCCTCTTCTGCGGAGAGAGGGTTCTCGGCGAGGTAGGCGATCCGTTTGCCGTCGGGCGACCAGTCGAACTGCGCGACGCCGGTCTCCGTATCGGTGACCTGCACCGCCCCGGTGCCGTCGGGATTCGCAACGAAGACGTTCGGCACTCCCGATTCGGTCGAGAGGTAGGCAAGCCGCGTCCCGTCAGGCGACCAGAGGGGGCTCATCCGGGAACAGCCGTCATTAACGACCTCCCGGTCGGCGGTGCCATCGGCCTGTGCAAGGTGGAGGACCGAGAGGAACTCGCTCCGGTTCTCGGTCATCACCGGGCGCCTCGTGGTGTAAGCGACCCATGTTGCGTCGGGCGAGAGGTCCACGGAGGTGATTACGGTGACGTTGAGGGTATCTTCGGCTGTCCAGGCCGGCGGCGAACCCGGGGCGACCGCTGCGGTGGCGGGAATGCTCCAGGTGCAGGCGATCAGGATCGCCATGAGCACGATGCTCCTGGGATACGTCATGTTCATCTTGATCGTTAGGTTCTTTGTATCGTGCGGAGAAACGTGTCGATCTATTCTCCGGCCGCTTTTCGTGGATCGGGCCAAAGGGGCGGAACCTGCCCGCGGTATCCCGGTATTGGGGGTGCATTACGGGAGCCCGGGGGTGGATGATGGGCGGGGGCCGTGCCCCTGTTGCACGGGTATGCATGCTCTGCGCATGCCGGCCCGAACATTCATGAGGGTGGAAGACGATGGTTACAACGCTGAAAAGCCGTCGATACAGGAGGAGTGGAGAATGAACCCGGAGGACCGGAGATCAGCCGGCAGGGAGGGCGTTGCGGAGCCCGGGTCTTCGTGCGGTCCCCACCCTCCGCAGGATTCGACCACTCCGAGTCCGATGGGATCGTCCGGTACTGCGCCTCAGGACCGTGAGGGACCGTCCTGCCCCTCACGGCAGGAAGACTTCAGGATGCTTCTTGAGCGGCACAAGAAGACCCTCGACCTCCTGGCGGAGTAATCACCGCCCGCTTTTTGCGACCGGGTGCAGCCAGGCAAGGAGATCCTCCCGTGTTCTTCTGCCTTCGGCAATCTCCCGTACAACGCTGTTGTTCTCCTCGTCCGGGCTTGCAATAAGATACCGTTCCGGGGTCCGGAGCAGGATGAGGGCCGCGAGCAGAAACGCGATCCGCTTGTTGCCCTGGACGAACGGATGCCCCGTCACAAGGCCGTGGAGGACGAACGCGGCTCGCTCGAACGGGTCGGGCATGCCATTACTGAACGTGATGACGAAGTCAAGGTTTCCTGGATTGAGGAGCCGGCCCTCGAGGCCCCGGTCTTCCTCGACGCCGCTTGCCCGGATGATCTCTATCTGGTAGCCGATGACCTCTTCGACCGTGAACGCTTCCATACGCTCTCGCAGTTCCTGCCTGTTCTCCGGTGCCGGAGGGCGGTCACCCTCGATTGACCGCTACGTAGATGGCCGAAGACCGCGAGCGGGGGACCGGGAACCCGTCCTCCTCGAGCCCCGCGATGTGGAACCCGATCGCCTCGTCCATCCGCTCTTCCGCCTCCCACGGGTCGCTCCGGTGGCCACGCATCGACGGCAAGGTCCGGGGAGTATGCCGGGTAGTTGCTGTCGGCTCGACGATGACAGGAAACCGATACACTATTCAGCCCTCATGTTACGTCCTGCCTGTTTGAGAACGTTGTTCAGCGTTCCTGGAGTAATTATTCCGCGTCCTCTGCCGGAGTATCGAGTTCCGCAAGGATGGCCCGCACTCCCTGCTCCAGGGCCGGGACCTCGTTTTCGAGGATGTTCCAGTCGACCTCGAAGTAAGCATGAATGAGTTTATCCCGGGAACCGGCAATCAACCGCCAGGGGATCTCCGGGTGTTGTTCTTTCAGGCCCTCTGAGACGTTCTTCGTCGCCTCTCCGATGATCTCGATTGAGCGGACGATGGCACGCTGCCGCACCGGATCTGCGAGCAGCCCGTCGTACGTCAGTTCTTTGCCGACTTCGCGGAGGAATACGGTCTCGTCGAGGATATGCCGGAGGTAGAGGGCGTCACGCTTCACACCAGATGACCTCCTCTTCGACATATGGCCGGAGGTGCCGGCTGAGCCCCTGTTCGGTGACGAGGTCCACCCCGCGGCAAAAGAGGTCCTCGAGATAGAACGCGAGTTCCATGAAGTTCCGGAACGTCGTCTGCCCCGGTGCAAACTCGACCAGCACATCGACGTCGCTCTCCGGCCGGTCTTCGCCCCGGGCGGTCGATCCGAAGACGCCGATCTTTGCCACGCCGAATCGCCCCCGGAGCAGCGGGAGCACTCCTTCGAGCCGGGCGACGAAGAGGCTCTTCTCCCTCCGGTGTACCAGGTCTGCCATGCGGGTTCTGTTCGCCTCCCGATCGTACCTGGGGGCGAGGAGATGATGAAGATTGCCCCGGGGGTCTTCGACGTCGCCGGCGTAGCGGGGGATGAGGTGCATCACCGTCTGGCCGGCGGCTTTGCCGAGGTTGTAGCCGTCGGGATGGAGCCGGCCGTCGAGGAGGGTTTTTGCCTCCCGGAGGAGGGCGAGGAGGGCGGTGAGTTCCACGTCGAAGAGGCCGGCGACGTGGCGGAAGGGGATGACGAGAAGGTGGCCGGGGCTGACTGGATATCGATCATAGCGGGCGTAGTAGAGGTCGTTTTCGAGGACGATCTCTTCTCTCTCAGGGTTGCAGAACGGGCAGGTCAGAGGGTCCATGCTTCGTACCCCCGGACGTGGATGAGATAGCGCACTGTTCGGCGAGGTGGTCGAAGGCCCGGTTTCAACACTCCGGGTGCTCAAGCTCCGTTCGCACCTCAAAGGCCTTCGACCTTCTCGTGCTCCTGCTCCGGATTTAAAGCCTGATGGCTTCTCAAGCTCCTGCCTCGAAGACCTCCAGTCTTCTCATGCTCTGCTCCTAAGGAGCGTCGCACGTTCCGGCAGTCGCACCCTTCGACCCGTCGCATTCCACTGGAACGTCGCATCCTACGGACGAGTTCGTTCCTGCCGGAGCATCGCATCCTCCTCGCGAGACGAAATAGAGATGATCGGAATCACGCATATATCACGCATCATCACGCATATATCACGCATCATCATTCCTGATCATGTTGACTCCACTCCAGGAAGGGAGAATATAGTGGGTATCGCGCCGCGATCGGCCTCTCCGTTCAATGATGCGCTTTTTGACGAGGTCAGTTAAATCGTTCACTGCGGTCCTCGCGGCAACGGTGTTGAGCTCCTGATACTGGCTGTTGGTGATCGTGCCATGAACACGCAGGAAGGAGATCGCAGCAACCTGCCGCTTGTTCAACCCGAGTTCCTGCAGATACTCCTCTGTAAAGGGGTCTTTGTGCATGGTGAGTGTGAATCCAAGCGGCGTGCTGGTGATCGCCGGCAACGGTAGGCTTGCTGCATTGAGTACGGTGATCATTCGCTCGATCCCTGAACCGTATCGTTCGACAAGTCCGGCCCGGTAGAAGACCTCGGCGATCTTCGGGTTGCGGTGGTAGGAGTAGTGCTCTTTCAGGATCGTTTCGATGGTGATGCCTTCAGGGAGGCGGCCGGGGTTATGGAAGCGAATGTGATCGTCGAAGATCCTGACCTGAGTCTGGACTGTGTTGTTGAAGTAGTCACGGTGGATGAGGGCGTTCAACAGGGCCTCACGGATGGCCGGGAGCGGGTAGTCCCAGACTTCCTTCCTCTGGAAGGACTCCTGCATCGCTTCCTCGGATATGTCATACCTGACGCCAATGTAACTCTTGATGATCCGTTCGGCCTCATCGAACTGAGAGAAGAGGTTCCCCCCTGATCTCGTGATCGCCGATGATGATGTCGGCCCGCCTGAACCTGCCGATCCGGATGATGCTATTGGGGAAGTCCTTCTGCGGGTCTCTGCCGAAGAGGATGAGAGCTCCGTTCCTTATCTGCCCGTCCCTGACGAGATCAAGACGGCGGAGGACGGTATCAATCGGTTCGTCGGGAGCGATGGCGGTCAGGCGACCCGCCGCCTTTGCAAGGGCAAGAAAACGCCGGACAGTCCCCTCGTCGATCTGGTCGGATGTGTATGGCCCGGTGATACTGTCCCATTCAATGCTTTGTTGAAAATATTCCCGGAGTTCATCGGGAAGCATCTCGCGGGTGGTGTCACCAACACGGGTGTAGTACCGTCCGTCGTAGGCGACCGGGGCGCGGCCCTGCTCTACGGCAATGGTGAGAATATGCTTCCCATCGATCTCGTGGATATCGATGACCGGGTGGATGCCGAGCCTGGTGGTTATGCTGTCTGCAAGGACTTTGACCGCGTTATTCCTGAGATCGATGCCAGTGACGGCATGATCCCTGTCCCTGACCCCAAGAATGACCGTACCGCCGGCGGTGTTGGCGAACGCGGAGAGGAGTTTGTAGAGATTGCTGCTCACTTCCTCCTTAAAATCGATACGCCGCCCTTCATAGCAGGCAAGAAGGGCAGGAAGGTCATCCATGAGACGCGCCCTCACAACATCCCGAATCTGGGGATCGTATCTGCCCGCCGTCTCGAACCGGCAAAGAACAATCCGTGCCCTTGAAGGGGATATCTGCTCCGATCCCTTCAATTTTGATCATGGTGTACATCCTGGTCTGAGTGGGTGCCTTTACGGTTTAAGCGAAAGGCAATAATCACGCTGATATTGAAAGCCGGGCCTGTTAGGGTTTTCGATACGACTCCGGGAGGCTTTTTGGGCATACATGCGAGGCAAACATGATCTGCGCTGCGACTATCAAATTCTCCGACTCAAAAGGGTGCAGATTGCGGAGCCATCCGCTTATACCATTCTTATACCCGGCTGTTGTATGTTGAGTTTGTCTTTTGAAACTTGAATCGGAGATTGGTTGGAGATGCGATTGGCATCGATTGGAGATGTGATTCCAAATGTAATGCCTGGAATGGCAAAAAGGGGGGTCGTGCATTAATATTTCAAGATCATTATTGGAGAATGATTGGAGATAGATGCCACAGTACCAGACGATCACCGCCCTGTTCCGCGACTTCCTGCCAGACTGCGGGAGGGATGTATAGAGACGAAAAACGACGGACCAGGTTGATACGGCCGATCAGCGAGAGGTGGATGAGTGGCGAAGAGTTACTGGCCGCGAGCGGCATAGGCGATGTCCCGGTCGAGGTCCTCGTCGGCGTAGTGCCGGGGGATCTTCCGTGCCCCGAGCAGTTCCTCCCACTCCCACCGGGTCATTCCCGCAAGAGCCGCTGCCTTCCCGGAGGAGAGGATGCCACGCTGGTAGAGCGCCAGTGGCCGCGCTCCCGCTGCAGTTCGGCGGCAACGGTGTCGGGAGGGAGCCGGAGCGCCTGAACGATATCCTGGGGGACGGTGATGGTAACATCGGTCATAGCCGCTTCACCTGATAGATAATGGATGGGAAGGAGATCCGATAAATCTGGTAGTGAGTGGAGACCGGAGAGATCCTTTCCGGGCGGTGGCGTATTGCCGGACGTATCATGAAGTACGGTGGCTGGAGATTGAAGACCTGCTGCTGGACAAGGTTTCCGATGCTCTGAATGAAGAGCAGAAATGTATCTTTGTCAGGGATTTGCTTCAGGAGATGCGGATAGAAGGGACGATCACGGCTGTTGGAAGGACGAGGGGCGTGAGATAGGTGCTCACCTCGGGGCACCCGGATGATGCATGATTGTCGAACTAACGACAAACTTTTGGGATTAAATCGCAAAATAAATGGTATTCCATCGATACTTCAAACCTGAGATTGTCGAAAGATTGTCGAAGATTGTAGATGGATGCCATTGACCCCGGAGAATCGGACAACCACGACGATGTTGTAGCCGTCGGGGTGGAGTTGCTCGTCGAGGAGAGTTTTTGCCGCCCGGACGAGTTCGGCGAGGTGGTCGAAGGCCCGATCCCACCCTCTTGGTGCTCAAACTCCGTTCGCACCTCGCGCCTGTGGTGCTCGAACTCCGTTCCCGAAACCCTTCTGGGTTTCTCCAGCTCTGGTTCTGATGAACCGTCGCATCCTGATGGAACATCGTTCTTCGGTGCTCTTGTCCTTCGCCCCATCGTATTCCACTGGAACGTCACATCCTACGGACAAGTCGTTCCTGCCGGAGGATGCGATGATCCGCGAGGTTAAATCCAATGAAAGTCTAAGAAAGCAAATAGATGCATGAATACATCCAGGAGCTTCATTATATAGTCGCTATAACAAATGTTCCATCGATATTAGAGAACGGAATTTTGTGCTATGAAATGGCCTCAAATGTAGCACATACCTCCGTTGCATTGGGGGAGGTGCAGGAGCGCAGGGCGAAAAAAAGAATCCCTGGGGGTCTGCCCCTTCACAGATATGTGAACCTCTACTTAAATGCCAGGAATCCAATGTTATTTCGTTTGATGAAAAATGTCCTGGAGGATCTTTGTATTTTAAGGATTGATAGAGATGTGATTGAGCATCCTGGTGTTGTGCTGACGGACAGAAATGCTTCGAGCGATTATGTAACATTCTACACACTTTCGGAATCCGTGGGAAAGCTTGATGTGGACAGAATCTATGCAAGATATTGGAAACATGATGATCAGATTGAAGAATGGGAACATAAAAGCATTATATGTGCGGAAGTCCTGGTTCCGCATACTGTAACTGGAAAACATATTGTGGGAGCGTATGTGACAGGTGAACACTCAAAGGAGAGTTTACTAAGAGCCGGCTTTGATAGAGAGATCCTGGTCAACCCGGATATGTTCTTTAATATGCAGATTCGAACGAGGGAGAGATGAAATGGTGGATGTCCTGGTTGGAGACATTTTCCAAAGCAAGGCACAGACACTGGTAAATACCGTGAACTGTGTGGGCGTTATGGGGAAAGGGATTGCTCTACTCTTCAAACAAAGATATCCCGATATGTATCGTGATTACGTCAGAAGATGCAAGAGCAACCGGGTCAGGCCCGGGATCCCGTACCATTACAGCGATATCTTTGGCAATTCGATAATCAACTTTCCAACGAAAGATCACTGGCGCTCATCATCCCGCATCGAGGATATTGTTACGGGATTAGACTATTTCGTCGCTAATTACAAAGACTGGGGTATAAAATCTGTTGCATTTCCGCCGCTGGGGTGCGGGAACGGTGGTCAGGACTGGCGTATTATCGGCCGTATCATGTACCAAAAATTATCGGAGGTTGAGATCCCGGTTGAGATATATGCTCCATTTGGAACACCGCCTACCGAGTTAAGTAAGGAATTCCTCTCTCAAAAGGTTCTTCTCGAAGACTATAATCAGATAAATCCCGGGCAAAATGAACTAACGCCAGAAAAGCTTGCAATTCTCGAGGTGCTGAGCAGGCTTGAAAGCCAGACACATACAGCAACGGTGGGTAGGGTTATTTTTCAGAAGATCTGCTTTATTATTACTGAAGCAGGGCTGGATACAAAGTTCAAATTTCAGAGGGGGTACTATGGGCCGTTTTCACCGGAGGATGCCAAAAAGACAATTCATCATTTTGCAAATAGCAATCTGATCGTTGAGCATCAGAACGGCCGCATGATAGTCGTTTCGACAGGTCCCGAATATCCAAAAATACGGCAAAAATATACGAAGCAGTTGGCTGAGCTTGAGCCGGAGATAGAGAAGACTGTCGATCTGTTCAGTAGAATAAAAAATACAGAACAAGCTGAAGAAGTAACTACAGTCTATTATGCATACAAAGAACTAATGGAGAAAAGATCCGGAAGGCCAATATCTGAGCAAGAATTGTTTGACTATATCTTCTCGTGGAAAAAGGGATGGAATAACCCTCAAAAGTGCAGGAAGATCGCTTCTGCAATCCGCAATCTCGCGATGTTGAAGTGGATCACGGTTAAATTTAGTAGCGAGTTGCCGGTTGGTGAGGTACTATAATAACCCCATTCACCTGATGTTCTGTTAGTATACCGTCACTGTTCCTCCGGGTTATGGGTGTCTCTGCCGACCCGATGTAGATCGCCGGGCAGTCGCCGATCTCTGAGAGCCGGTCAAGCCGGCTGCAAAGAAACCGGCCTGCCACGTCCCAGCCGATTGACCCGGCAAAACTCAATAACGCGAAGAAGGCGACCGCAACACGAGATCTTACGGCGATGGTTCAGATCGGCATTCTTCGCAAAGAGGGAACGACCGGACCGGGCGTGCGCTACTCGCTGATGTATTTAGCCAAGAGATCAGAGCCGGACAACAATGGGATCACGTTAGGATCATAATGGGATCATACTGCTGGTCCCGAATATGTTCAAACGCATTTCGTGCGCAGAATACGCAAAATCTACTCTATTTGCCGCTATTTAATGGGATCCTCGCTGTCATCCCTGTAACTCCTCCTGGCATCCCCGTTCAGCCCTCTCAGTACACCCTCCTCTCCGGGATCGCTCCCCGCACCCCGCCCCGGGGGTCCGCCACGTCCCCGGCATACCGGGGAATGAGGTGCATCAACGTCCGGCCGGCGGCTGCTCGCACGTTCACGCCGACGTTGTAGCCGTCGGGGTGGAACCGGCCGTCGAGGTGGGCTTTTGCCTCCCGGACGAGGGCGAGGAGGGCGGTGAGTTCCGCGTCCGTCGCGTCGAAGAGAGTGGGAATGTGCCGGAAGGGGATGAAATGTTCGGAGCTGGGACAATTTGTTCGAAGTCGAGCTCCGAACATTTGGTTGCGAGGTCCGAACATTTGCCGGGGAACTTCGAACATCCGGATACATTGCACGAGATTGCGGAACCGGTCGGGTCTCTGCAGAAAGCGCCCGGAGAACCTGTTGGGGCGACGATCCTCTGTCTCTGTGAGGTAGGTTCCCGGCCCTTGACGAAGTAGTAACTCTCCTCCCGGGTTAATAGCCGCTGGTCGCCCGAGGGAGGAGAACGGCATCCGCCGATCCGAAAGAGATAATGCTCCCTGGATGGTAGATCATCATAGAGTTGTCCGATGCACCCTCTCATCTGTGAGAAGATCTCCGAGATTGCCCGCGTCGCTCGACGCCGCCGTGTAAGGAGGCTCGGGATCTTCGGCTCGGCGGCGAGCGACCGGTTCGACCCTGCAGCAAGCGACATCGATTTTGTCGTCGAGTTCGAACAGATGACTCCAGCGGAGCATGCAGAGGCTTACTTTGGTCTCGCAGAAGACCTGGCCCGGCTTTTTTGCCGCAAGATCGATCTCGTCGAGCGATCGGCGATCAGAAACCCGATCTTCCGTGAGTCCGTGGAAGGAACCTGCAGAGATGTCTATGCCGTCGCGTGAAGCACAGAAATATCTCTACGATATTGCCGCCGCCGCCGGCTATATCGCGCAGTTCACCGCCGGAAGATCCTTCGAGGAGTATCGTACCGACCCCATGCTGAGGTCTGCTGTCGAGCGGCAGTTCGAGATCATCGGCGAGGCATTGAACCAGCTCCTCCGGCGGGAGCCGGGCCTCGGCGAGAGGATCTCCAATGCACCTCTGATCATTGCGTTCAGGAATCGACTGATTCACGGGTATGCGAGCGTATCCGATGAGGTTGTCTGGGGTGTCGTCGAGAGGTACCTCCCGGTTCTTTCGAGCGAAGTGCGGAATCTCCTGGCAGGGGATGAGTAGGAACGGTGTCACCGGACCCGGGGCTCCCTGCTCCAACCGTACAGGCTCGATCGTCTCCTCTTGAATCCGGGCAGTTCGACCTCTCCGGCCGCCGGGCACACTGCTTTTTCCTTTACTGATTCTTCCCGGCACCCTGTGCAGCCCTCTCAGTACACCCTCTTCTCCGGGATCGCCCCTCGCACGCCGCCCCGGGGGTCTTTGACGTCGCCGGCATACCGGGGGATGACGTGGACGTGCAGGTGCATCACCGTCTGGCCGGCGGCCTCGCCTACGTTCACGCCGACGTTGTAGCCGGCAGGAAGGAACTGCTCGTCAAGGAGGATTTTCGCCTCCCGGACGAGGGCGAGGAGGGCGGCAAGCTCTGCAGTCGTGCAGGAGGTGAGGAAGAGGCTTAAGAAGGTACTGACTCATCTTTTATGTAAACGAAGTGGGTGCTCACCTCCTCCCTTCCTGAGAAAGTATGCTTGGGGATGATTGGGGAAAAGGATCCCGATCTCCTGCAATATTTTAGAAAACAGCCCTCAGTTCTTTGACCTTTTTATAACATGGATTGGGGAAGGATTGGGGATCGGATTGGCGAAGATTGACGAAATGATCTCAAATAATATGCCCTGGATCATACAATAAGCGGCTACGCGAGGATATTTAAAAATCTAGATTGGAGAATGATTGGGGATAGAGAGGCTATAGTCCCGGAGGGCCGGACGACCACGGCGACTGAAAGCACTTCTCCTCAACATCTTTGCTGCTCTCGCCCCGGCCCAGGCCGGCGTGGAGTTTCTGTTCAAGCATCCCCCTATCTTCCTCTCTTCTCTCCGTGTTCTCCCTTGGGCCAGGGAGTATCAGGAATCGGCAGGGGAACAGATCCATTCTCGCGAAGGTGAAGAGGACCACAACATCAATATTGACCCTACCAGATTGATCCTTATGGATCGCGAGAGGTATTTTCATTACCCAATAAAATGTCCTCATTGTAGCAATTTCAATATCGGTGGGGACTTTACTGTGGTGGATGCGGAAACCTTATCCACATGCCACGGATTCTGACGTACCTTGAAAAATTTATAGAATTTAAGGCTCCGCAAACTGTTCATAAAACCGAAAACATCGAGAGCATCTCTGCCTGCGAATTCGAACGGCAACCTTTTGGTTATCGCTATATGGCCATGCACCGTATGGGAACCGGCGATCTCGCTATCACGTTTTGTGGGTGCCCAACGTGCGAGCGATTGCAAGGCGAGATAGCGGATTACTTTGCTGCATTTGAGGCAGCATACAACCCCGTACAGCCTCATAAAAAACTCGCCCGGGAATAGGCCCTAGATGTGTGGGATCAGGAGCGCGAGATTGCAGCTGGTCTCGGTCCAGTATATCGATTTCCGGATATTGCCCATGGATTCACTCCCTTAGATCCCTTCCCCCGACCGGGACGAACCGCTCCGGCCTCTTCACCATATCGTACTTGCGGATATCTTCCAGTTCGAGTGCCATCCAGGGCCGCTTTCGGGGCACCTCCTTCCTGACCCGGATCCCCTGCCATCGCCCCTGCCCCGCGGCGTAGGATCCTGCCTCCTCTCTCGTCAGGAAGACCGCGTCGCCGAAGGTCTCGAAGAACGCGAGAAGGTTATCGTCGATGACGATCCGCTTGATCGTCGCCTCCCCGACGTATCCGGCGTGAGGAACCGTCGGCGGTTTTTCATATCTCCGTGAAATAAGGCCTGAAGAAACAGTGAATATCCTCGCTGTTGAAGAGTAGATAGCCGATCCATGGCGCTCCGAAGGGGGAACATGTGAGCGGTAGGAAAGATTCGACATCCGGATCTGCGTAACGTCTGGGGACATGGGGCATATGACTTCACCATCCGGCTGAGGAGAGCATTGATGCCCTTGTTCTATCGCCCGGCAACGTTTACCGAAAACAGAATGCGGGTGATCTCATGGGCCGGGATCAAGTACCCATCAAGCACGGAAAAGCCGGCAGATATCCGGATATATGCAGATCGTCAGCAGTATTGCTGACGTTAATCTCTGGAAGCAGGCACTCCGAATACAGCCTGTCAAGTGTTCCTCCCGTCTGGTGCCGCCCACCGAACATATTTTATTTCAGGTCTCCAGTAGTCTCATTGTTTTTGTTATCCTGTTCCTCTCCTTCGGGCGGGGCGGCCTCCTTCAGCATCCGGTCGAAATCGCTCTCAAAAAGTCTGTCCTGAACAACCCGGTACTTCTCAAATTCACTCTCTGCGAACTCCTTTGCCATCTCTTTTGTGACCTTTCCACGGTCTTCGAGCAGTTTGCGATCATCGAACTCAAGGAACCGGTCAAGGCGTTTTGCCCAATCCTCCATAGTCATCGGGATCTTTCTTCTGGCACGCTCTTCAGCAAGGTCAAGCCAGGCGTTGACGATTCTTCCGAGTGATTCAAGTTCTGTTGCGTTCAGATAGTTTTTCGCGACCGATACGTCGGTTTTGAGTATCTTCCCGTCAGGGGCTTTTTCCCAGGTGCTAAGGCCCATATGCTTCTTTCTGCTGTCGGCACGTGCCATTATCAGTTCAGCCGCAGTATTCCCATGTATCGCAAAATGTAATTTGTTCTGAACGTTTGCGAAAAACTCGCGTGTTGTTGGTGCATTCCTGTTGTAGTCGAGGCTTGTAGCGTATATGTCCGTGGTTGTAGTAGTCAAGAGTCCGTGAAACTTCACGATCACCCTCGATTTGAACTGTTAGATATTTTCTAATAGTTGCATCACGGGTCAACTCGCCGCTTTCGTAGATGTTTTTCAGGTGTACGTTTATTGTCGGAACAGTCACATCGAAGAGCGCCGCCATCATCTTCTGGCTTAACCAGATGGTTTCGTCCTCGTACCTGACCTCGATTGAGTCTTCACCGGCGGCCGAGGTAAATAGCAAAAATTCAACCGTGCTGTTCCGTATCAGTTTCTTTTCATCTCCGCTCATAGTTCCGCCTCATATCCGTACGGTTTTATGGAGTTTCCACCAAATGCCGGCCTCTCTATTTTGTATTCCTCAAGCCTTCTGTGGCAGTTCATAATGCTCCTGCCACCTCAGATTACCCACAGGTTTGTATCTGGTGCAATCGTCTTGAAGATCCCCTCTCTATTGAGTTTACCGGGGCCGCTCCTGAACGACCCGTCCCTGAATACGGCCCGTAGAGGTTTTCCCTCTGCGATCTTTCTGGTAGCGTCTCAGATCTTCTGTATTTTCCCTGAGCACTGTCTCCCTGTCTGATCATTCCTTCTCCATCGCAAAATACCTTCTGCCGACGAACCTGCTCCTTGCCGAGCCGATGTATCTCGCCGGCTACATCGAGCGGATGGGCACCGGGACGCGGGACATGATCCGGCGCTGCACCGATGGGGCATCCGGCTCCCGGTTTACCCTTCCTTCTCCTCTTCAAGGACACACCTGTAGAGGGCATCATGGATCCTGAAGTTCCCCTGCTCCCGCAGCCGGTCCATCTCCTCCGCAAGTGATGAGACCAGCCCTTCATGCTTTGCCTGGATTAAGAGGCCGATAACACCGGTGACCGGAAGATCGTAGAGCCCTGCTATACGGCGGGCCTCGGCCTCGTCAAGGAGGAGCACGTCGGGCCGGACCTCGATGGCAAGGACAATGCTCTCCGCTTCACCGCACGGCAAATTGGAAATTTGCCTGGCAGGAAACTGTTTACAGTTCCCGTGGCGTGGAGTTCCTGTTCGAGCAGGCGCACCAGGGCCCTGTTGGAGGGCTCGACCACGCGCAGCCATCCTGACTCACGGGCTTCCCGGATCTCGGTTGCCCCCGGGCGACTGCCGCCCTGTTCCACGACCTCCTGCCAGACGGCAGGAGGGATGAATACTGCCCCAGATCAGAGATCTGAGGCAGTTGCACTGAAAGCGCAACTCACTGAAAAACGACGAAGCAAGTTGATACGGCCGATCAGCGAGAGATGAATGAGCGGTGAGGAGTTACAGACCGCGAGCGGCATAGGCGATGTCCTGATCGAGGTCCTCGTCGGCATAACGCCGGGGGATCTTTCGTGCCCCGAGCAGTTCCTCCCACTCCCACCGGGTCATCCCTGCAAGAGCCGCTGCTTTCCCGGAGGAAAGGATGCCCCGCTGGTAGAGCGCCAGTGGCCGCGCTCCCGCTGCAACTCGGCGGCAACGGTGTCGGGAGGGAGCCGAAGCGCCTGTACGATATCCTGGGGGACAGTGATGGTAACATCGGTCGTAGCCGCTTCACCTGATAGATAATGGATGGGAGGGAGATCCGGTAAATCTGGTAGTGAGCGGAGCCCGGAGAGATCCTCTCTAATACACCCTCTTCTCCGGGATCACTCCTCGCACCCCGCCCCGGGGGTCCTCCACGTCCCCGGCGTACCGCGGGATAACGTGGACGTGGAGGTGCATCACTGTCTGGCCGGCGGCCTCGCCCACGTTGACGCCGACGTTGTAGCCGTCGGGGTGGAATTGTTCGTCGAGGAGGGTTTTTGCCTCCCGGACGAGGGCGAGGAGGGCGGCAAGTTCTGCGTCGGTCGCGTCGAAGAAATCCGCGACGTGGCGGTAGGGGATGACGAGGAGGTGGCCGGGGCTCGCCGGGTACCGGTCATAGCGGGCGTAGCAGAGGTTGTTTGCGAGGACGATCTCTTCTCTCTCAGGGTTGCAGAACGGGCAGGTCAGGGGGTCCATGCTGCGTACCCCCGGACGTGGATGAGGTAGGCGCACTTCTCCGTGAGGTGCGTAAACGCCCGGTCCTGCCAGTCGCCCTGCGGGGTTTCGAGGCCGAGGAGCGAGACCGCGATCTCGCGCTCGAACGGCCGGGGAGCGTGGTCGTGGAGGAGGTCCCAGTAGCCGATGATGCAGTCCCGCCGGGATTCGAGGAGCGCCGGATCGGGGATGCGGTCGCGCTTGTCGGCGTTGACAGAGCCGAGGGCGGGGAGGAGGTTCCAGAGGTCGTTGTTCTTCCAGACCGAGAACGGGAGGACGTGGTCGATGTGCATCGCCTCCGGCGAGCGGATGGCCTTCCCCGACCAGACGCAGGCGAGCGTCCCTTCCTCCGCAAAGACCGATTGGTAGATGTTCCGGGCGTCCGCGACCGCCCGCTCGGTCGTCGGGGTCCGGGTGAGCAGCGAGAGCATGCACTCTTCGGTGACGGTGCCGGTTTTGTCCGCGGCCGCGGTGAACTCGGCCCACTTCTTCAGGAGGCACTCCTCCCCGGAGATGAACCCCCCGAAGTACTCGAAGACCGTGCAGAGGTCGCGGGAGAGGGAGAACCGGCCGGAGTTCTCGATCAGGGAGGCCCGGTCGACCGGGCTGTCGCCGGAGAGCCGGTAGAGCGGCCGGTCATAGTCGAAGACCGAGTAGTGCTCCTTCGACTGCGAGTAGCCGAGGTGCTTCATCGGCATCTCCGTGATGGTCTTCCGGATCGCTTTTACGAGCGTCCGGAACGCGGGCCGGACCTCTTCCGGCATGGTGCCGCGGGAGTAGTCGCTGTAGAAGACTGAGATCCCGCCCCGGTCCCGGTAGTAGTCGATGACCGGCACGAAGTACTTCCGGAACGAGACTGCCTTGCCGGAGTCCTGGTCCGGGGTCTCCCCGTTCTTCTGTGGGATGAACGCCGGGGCTGCGAATATCGGGTAGTAGTAGAGCAGCCACTTCTCGACGAGCAGGCCGAGGGGGAACGAGACCGCATCGCCGTCCTCCTCCCGCAGGTGCGAGGCCTGCTGGCAGATCTCGATGACGCCCCGGAGGAGGGCGTACTTGTAGGTCGCGTCGGCGCTGTCCCGCTCGATGATGTTGTTGATCCGGCGGTACTGGGCGAGGTCCATTTTGTTAGAGATCGGGGGGCGGGGAGATATGGGTGTTGGTTTGGGTTGGAGGGTGGTTCTGCTGGCAGCGTCCGTTGTTCCAGGAGAAACCGTTACAGTTTCTCGGCTCCGGTGTGATTTCAGTGACCGCTCTTTTGTCGGATGGTTTCGACTCAATGTTCTAGCGATATTCACGAGGAGCAAAAATAAAATAGAGTATTCTCTCATGGTGGAGTCAGCGCAGTTCCATGCTCACAATCCCACCGCTTATCGCAGGTGGCGCAGGTATCTCTATCTGGATGGTCTGAAGGGGGCCACAGGTTAGCCAATTTGTGTTGCTCGATTTCGGCAACTATGTGATCGTACTGAGCCATAGCTTCCTGTAGCCGTATTAGTATCTTTGGATCCGTGAAATCAAACACCAACATTGCACGTTGCCGGGCCTGTTTGTCGGGAACTGAAACCCAAGCAGACTGTTTTCCCCGCTTCTGCACAAGTTCGTTCATGAAGTACAAGATCCCCCGTGTGGGGTACATCCCGGTTCGAAGTCGGTAAAGTTCAGCATACACAAGCATTTGGAATTCATAATCCTCATATAATCTTGACCTAACTTTAGTCCCGTCGGGAGAGGGGTTATACCCCGCCTTGTAGTCCCAGATCTCAACAGGTTCATACCCTTGCGGCACCGTCTCATGCGTGAGATCGCGAAGGACATCGACGACGCCCTCAAGGATGTAGGTTTCTTGCTGAGTCTGGAACGCACATTCCGTATCGATGATATGCGGATAGAGCCGAGCACCTTCCAATTCGTTGAATCGACGCAGAATTGCAAGAGCATGGACCTCATTATCATCGTTATATCCACGGATTCCTCGGGCTCGAAGGCTCATGTTGACCTGCCTGAAGTATCCTTCAACATCGTCCTCAGTGGGAACCTTACCTCGCATCGTCGGATCGACAAGTCCCTTATACTGCAGGTGAAGTTTATCCAATACCTGATGGATGATAGTTCCAAACCAGAGCTGAACCTGATGGGCCGACTTGTATCCGCGGACCGTGAAAAAACCGTACTGGCGGGGGCACCGCCGGTATGAAAGGATATCTCCGGTCACACTATACTTCGGCAAGGCCGTTCTACTCGGTCGTACTTGGATTGAAAGGTCTCTATATTCATTCCATGGCATTGTGATCTCCTCTTAAAGTTGATGTGTCATCCTGAATCTCTGCAGGTTTCTGCCTATGATACCAAAGCCTGGGGGTCTTTTTCGAAGGTGCGCATCTGGTACTAATTGGATCAACGCCCATTTTGCGCGAGAGTATGCGACATAATAAAACCGCACAATGTCCTGAGCTGCCCGCTGATCTTGGATCATGTGGATATATGACTGCGTTTGCCGAAAGGGTTCGAAGTTGTCTTCCAAATGGATTGCCTCCTCAACCTCCACATCTCGATTGAGACCATACACGAAGACAAAGTCGAACTCGAGGCCTTTCGCCTGATGAACCGTCATGATGGGCAACCGGTTCGGAGGGGCAATGATGTCCTCCTCTTCAGGATCGTTCATCCCTGAGGCGATAAGGCGTCCCACAAGGTGGTTGTAGAAGTCCTTTAACCAACCAAAGCTTATCGCTGGACGATCTCGACTGGCTCGCAGGTCTCCGCGATATGACCCCGGACTATCCAGATACGGGATCGAAGCATATTGTTCAAAGATAGCCGACAGTTGTCCCAGACGGTAAGTCCGTTCAGGATCTTCCTGCCAACCTCTAAACGGTTCGTGAGCGAGGATGTGATAATACACATCACCCATTGACACTCCGATCTTGGTCTTCCGATCCCTTCTCTGGAACATCTCCTGGGTTTTCGTCTGGATGGCTTGCCGCGCCTCATCCACATAATTTCGGAGTGCGGGCGAGGTCGCGGCGGCTCGATCATAGGCTCGGATCCATTCCTCAACTTTGTGGCTGATGTTATCCCTGATCTGCTGCCCCCGAACGCCTCCGATGCCTTGGAGATTTCGGTCGATAATACTCACGAACGCTCCAAGCGCAGCGGCAATCTCTTCCTGTTCAAGAAACTGCCGGGATCGCGGGTTGTAGGGGAGGATTCCCTGATCCCTGAGAGCATCAGCAAAATGTCCTGCGTTCCTTGGAGATTCCTTCACAGAGCGCATCAAGAGCGCACATTGGTTTGCATTCTCAATGATGTGGTTATCGAGTAGGTAGCGGACACACCGAGCGAAATTTTGGGCCGTGTCCTCGATCGTTCTCCCACGTATGAACGCAACCGCTGGATAGGTTCCAGTTATTGAACTCCCTGCACTCAGTTGCGGTTTCCCTTCCACCCGTGCGCCTTTTATCCCCATCACTGGGAACGAACGGATATATTCGTCGCAATAGTTGACAATGGCCGGGTGTGATCGGTAATTCACGCTCAAATAGCGCGAGGTACTCCTCATTCCCCAATAATGTCGGCATGCATGATCGAAAGTCACCATGCACTCCACTGTTCCACCACGGAAGCGATAGAGTGCCTGATCATCGTCGCCGACAACACAGAGATTATGCGTCCCGCGAGCGAGTGCGAAGTAGATGGCCTCTTGGATCGGATTTGTGTCCTGATACTCGTCGACAATGACATGAGCGATTCCGGGGTGAATCTCTGGTTCTGAAGGATCACCTTCGATAAACCTTCTGCCGACGTGTGAGTTAAGAAATTCGAGGAAGATCTTCTGGATCGTTGGGAAGTCACATCGTTGGTGCAGAGCCATCTGCCGGTGGTACTGATCGTATGCTTCGATGAGAAGATCCCATGCAGGACCTGCCTGCCGCATTCGATTCCGATCAATAACACCCTCGGTGATCCGATTGAAAAGGAGTATAGCTGCTCGAGTGCGCTGCCATTGATTTGGGGGATAATTGTGATCCCGCCACCCCGATAATCCACTTATCGGGTCATATCCTTGGAAAAGATAGTCAAACTGTTCAAAGATTGGGAAAAAACGCTCAGGATCCTGGACGAAGTTCGAGTGCTGCATGGTGAAGAGATACTGCTCCATCTCGTCCATGAGCCTGAAATTTTGGTAGCCTGTGTACCGGTATTCCTGCATAATGTCTGCGCATAAACTGTGAAGTGTCCCAATCCTGAGATCATAGATGTTGATCTGATGGCGGAGGTCCGGATACTGATCGAAGAGGAAGCCTGCATAGGTCAGGATCCGATCCCGCATGTTCTTAGCGGCCTTCTCAGTGAAGGTGGTCATGATAATGGATTTTGGGTTGATTTCCATTACGAACATGAGGACGAGCACTCGGAGGACAGCAGTTTCGGTCTTCCCTGAACCAGGTCCGGCAATCACCTGCATAGGATTTTCACCATGCATAATCACGCGACCTTGCTCGCTTTCTGGATCTAATTCGTAGTCGAGGTGCGGTTGGAGGATCGTTCGAAACTCGTTGAAGTGCATGTCACTCACTCTGGTATTTCTCATGCCAGTATTGATGGAGAGTAACATTATCTCTTCTGTTCAGGTGTTAATATCATCGCTACTGCTACCATCCCGATAGAATGCCCAGTAGAGGAGATGATCCTCGTAAACAAGAGCCCTGACTTCCCGCCCAGTTAAGCACATATCCCAGAGTATCCAGGTTTGTGTGTTGTTTTTCAAGTTTTCCGTCGTGATAACCCCACATTCGCCAGCCGTGAGATGTGCTTATCCAGTAAGCACATTCTAAGGTACAGATCTCGTGATTACAGGCGATTCTGGCGATAAGGGGAATTTATGGTAAATTCTATGTGCTTAATGCAATGGGAAGTCAGGAAGAGCAGATCCACGATCCTGGATCTTGAGGGGGTGGAGGTCTTGTCTGGATTCAATCAAGTTGAACTAGTCTATAGTTGCCATATCTTTCAGATCCAGGACCTCTTTGAAATCCTGCTATGAGGAGAGTCTCGGTTTCATTCGATCCAAGAGTTTGTTTCCATTGTATAACTCTGGATCAAGGGTGTGTGGTGCGCGCTGTAGTTTCGATGCACGCCTCGTTCACAGAATTGAAATGTTCCGCTGGTGATTTGGTGTCATTGTCACTGGCGGTGTAAAAGTGCTCACTTTCGGCGGGCTAAAAGTGCTCACCTGCTAACCTTCAGGCACGTGCTTGAGGGTAGTGGCAATGCTAACAATGGAGGACTTTCTCTTGATCCGCGATCTA